>Ga0207833_100033_pt1 | contig 245169 bp, 194 predicted proteins | sample TtaePargueraPR_6_FD_187753 | JGI IMG/M metagenome (GOLD analysis project Ga0207833, IMG submission 187753) | Aerobic enrichment media microbial communities from Bioluminiscent Bay, La Parguera, Puerto Rico - Tt and E1 (2) (SPAdes) | ecosystem: Environmental > Aquatic > Marine > Unclassified ... | reverse complement strand
CGGTGCCTGATTATCCAAGGTAATCGTGGTACTGGCCGCGTCTGAGGTATTACCCGCGGTATCCGTTTGGGTCACAGAGACGGTTAAGCTGCCATTATTAAAACTACTAACGTCAAACTCAGAACCATTGATTGTCCAAGCACCTGAGCCGTCTGCGGTCACCGTTTGATCTGAGCTGTTCGCGCCATCAGTGATGGTGATGGTCACACTATTACCCGCTTCTGCACCTGTACCTGCTATTAACACATCATTGTCTTCTGCTGCGTTAACAACGCCATCTGTTTCTATTGGCGTAGTAATAGATGGTGCATCTGGCGCAACATCATCCACTACATTTATTGCAAAAGTTTGCTGATAATTAGTCGTGCCATCATTAGTGGCTATGCACACCTGGTAATTACCCGGCAAAATCCCAGCATTCGCTTTTAAGGTGTCGTTTTCAACGGCAAATAAACTGTTATTCGCTGCTGAAGTACAATTACCATTATCGCTGGATGCGACTTCAACTAAACTATAGCTGTGGGTGTCAGCGGCATCTTCGTCAGAGGTTGACAAAATACCAATTACAAATGCAGAGTCAAGCGCTTGTGATTGGTTGATCTGTGATGTGCTCAGTTGAATAGCGCTTGGTGAATCATTCACCGGATTCACCGTGATTGAGAAGGTTTGGCCGGTTACCGCTGCCGCACTATCTTCACCGCCGTCTGCTAAGTTAAAGACAAAACTGTCCGAGGTGGTTTCGCCGCCATTGTGTTCGTAGCGCAAGCCACCATTATTCAACGCTTCGATGTCTTGCTGGGTAAAGGTGCTGTTTGCTGCCAGGGCTTCACCCGTATCCAGTGTGCCATTGTCATTGGCATCCACAAATAAAGTGCCGTTGCCTGGCGCTGTGGTGATTGTATAAATTAAGCCTGCGCCTGAATCATCGACATCCGAAGCTGATAGTTCACTGGTCGAAATTTGACTATTGCCACCTTCATCTAAAGTCAGGCCGCTATTGGTTGCCATACTTGGCGCATCATTCACTGCGGTAATGTCTAAATTAATATCGCCAACTGTAATATCGCCGCTGCCTGCGTTGTCATTCACGCTAATGTTTAATGTGGCTGCATTATCCCCATTGGTATTGCTTGACCCTGTATATTGAATATTAGACGCCGTATCTAAATACGCATTGATGTCTGCAGGTGTACCGACCAAAGTAATTGTGGTTGAGTTAACCAGTGTTGCGGTCACATTTCCAGCTGAGCCATCTGCAGGGCTTGAGAAGGTACCGCCATTTAACGTCAGCGTAACCGTAATACTGGCACCGCTATCACTGTCTGCAAATACAATTTGTGATAAATCCAGATTACCATTGCTGTCTTCTGTAAAGCTGATATCGCTTGGCAAGCTTGTGCCGGTTGGATTGTCATTGACATTCGTAACGCTGATTGAAAACGTCTGTCCGGTCACGCCGGCATCTTCATCATCTTTTAAATCAAACGTAAAGCTGTCAGTTAAATTGTCTGTGCCATTATGAATATATTTAACCAGCTCATTATTAATATCATCCTGGGTAAAGGTGTCGTTTACATTGAGCGTGGTATCGTTGAGGGTTAGCGTACCATTGGTTGGTAATGTCGTGATTGTGTAAGTTAAATTCGCAGCTGCATCATCGGCATCTGTATATTCAAACTTGGCTTGGGTGATACTGGCGCTGCCGCCTTCGCTGATATCGCTTGTTGTCAACCCTGTGTTAGTGTTCACTGTTGGCGCATCATTCACCGGATTAACGGTAATCGAGAAGGTTTGGCCGGTTACTGCCGCCGCGCTATCTTCGCCGCCATCGGCTAAGTCAAATTCAAAGTTGTCTGAGGTGGTTTCACCGCCGTCATGCTCATACCGTAAACCACCGTTATTCAGCGCTTCGATATCTTGTTGGGTAAAGGTACCGTTAACTGCAAGTTCTTCACCGCTATCCAGTGTGCTATTGCTGTTGGCATCCACAAATAGGGTGCCGTTAGTCGGCGCTGTGGTAATTGTATAGGTTAAGCCTGTACCTGAATCGTCTGCATCACTCGCATTGAGTTCGGTGGTTGTGATTTGGCTGTTAGCGCCTTCGTTTAAGGTTAAACCGCTGTTGGTTGCCACACTCGGTGCATCATTCACCGGATTCACTGTGATTGAAAAGGTTTGGCCGGTTACCGCTGCCGCACTGTCTTCTCCGCCATCGGCTACACTGAATTCGAAACTGTCTGCGGTGCTTTCGCCGCCATTGTGCTCATAACTGACTAAATTGTTGTCTATATCCGCCTGGGTAAAGGTGCTGTTAACAGTTAGCACGCTGTCATTTAACTTCAGGCTGCCGTTTGCCGGTAGTGTCGCCACGGTGAACGTAATACCACTGGCAACATCATCCACGTCGCTCGCCGCTAATTCTGCGCTGCTGATTTGACTGCTCGCCGCTTCATCTAGTGTTAAACCTGCATTAGTAGATACCGTGGGTGCATCATTCACCGCAGTAATATCAATATTGGCGCTGCCTAAATTGACATCACCACTGCCATCACCATCATTCACACTGATATTTAAGGTCGCTGCATTGTCCCCGTTGGTATTGCTTGACCCTGTATATTGAATGTTCGACGCTGTATCAAGGTAAGTATTAATGTCATCGGCACTACCCACTAGGGTTATGGTCGTTGAATTGACTAAGGTTTCAGTCACACCGCTGCCCACACCAGAACCATCTGCAGGCGTTGCGAACGAACCGCCGCTTAACGTCAAGGTCACGGTAATCGTGCCGCTGTCTGAGTCACTCAGTACAACTGCAGATAAATCCAGATTACCGCTTGAATCTTCGGTCACAGTTAAATCGTCCGGTAAACTGGTGATTTCTGGATTGTCGTTTACTGCACTGACTGCAATTGTTCTGGTATCTGAAGCGCTTGCTGCGTTTTTGTCTGTGGCGGTAAAAGTGACCGTTCGATTAGATGTACCTGGATTATCACTGGTTGTGCGATAACGTATTGATTGCAATACTTCCTGAACATTCGCATTGGTTGCATCACTATCAAAGGTAATCGTTAAAGCAGTATTATTAGTAACTGTGCCGCCAGACACACTTAAATCACCAATATCAACAGAGTTTGACAATATATCGGTTCCGCTAATGGTAATTGCAGTACCATCCCCATCGGTATCTGAAATACTGATTTCATCGCCACTTTCTGCATTTTCTGTAATTTGAACTTTGAAAGTTCCACCATCCCAGTCTGCGTCACCATCTGTATCTGTTACAATTGCCGAGGGAGCAATCTGGCTTATATTACCTTCTGTATATACAAGCGTATTACTGCTAACCGTAATATCAGGTGTATTGTTAGCTATATAAGTTGAAGTATAAAATTTATCAACGCTATCCACCTGATCGTTAAAACCAATAAAGAGATAGGCGTTGTCTGCACTTGCTAGCTCAATACTGGTTGCATTAAAACTTTTATCAACCAATGGTGTATTAGAATCTAATAGACCAGAAGCACTAGCTGCATATATTCTAACTCTAATACTGTATTGGCTACTACCTAAATACGAAACGGCTAAATCATAATAATACCATTCACGGCTAAAATTAAGATTGGTTTGCAGGGAAGTCAATATATCTTTATTGTAATAACCAATAGTCCCTCCACCTGTTCCACCGAGTGCTATTGATAAATTAGGCCTATACTCGGTAACCGCATCATTGGTAGGAAGCCCTGCAGAATTCTTAGGTGCACTAGCATCGGTAAAGCCAAACCGGATACCATATTGATCCTTGGCAAAAAAACTAACATTCCAACTCGATAATGTCGGTGAAAAAGGACTTGAAAATGTTAACAATTGCGTTGCTGTTAAGGTGTTCGCGACTAAATGACCTGAATCATTGATCCCGCCTGTAGAGCTAAAAATAACTGGGTTACTACCTGTATACGAATCATCGAAATAATTATCTAAATCAGATGATGTAGCAAACTCAATCGTAGGTGTTGCTACCGTACTTACACTTGAAGTCTGAACAGAGCTAACATTCGAGCTGCCGTCTTTTGCCACTACATGCACTTTATAGCTGGTGTTTGCAGATAGCCCGGTAATGTCAAAAGTATGTGCATAACCCCCGGAGCTAACATATTGACTACCGCTAGCTAAAGCGGAAGTACCTGATGAATTTTGCCCTGCCTGAACTTGAGCAGCACTTGGTGTTGAATCACCGCTTTCTGTTACAACATAATAAATGGTGCCAACTTCACTAATATCTACATTTAATTGAAAACCAAATGTATCAATATTACTTGCAGAAGGTGTTGTGTTTTCAAACGTTGGTGCGGTTGAGTCCGATACAGTCGCATCCGAGACAATTACATTTACAACAGCTAACTCTTGAAATGCCGCTGTACCATATATTTCACCTTCAGAATCCAATGCAGTCGGCCAGCTAACAACAACTTTATCTATGTCTAACCAAGCATCATCGTCCGCCCAAGTTCCACTGCCTCGGGTAAAAGTTTCCTCACCGTTAGTAGTTAAGACCGTCCAAGTCAATGTATCAGAGACTACTTGAACATCATTTTTAAACCCAGTTACAGTAAAATCTTCAGTCCCCCCCCCAGAACCTCTTCGATATAGTCTCATCGCATCCAGAGCAAAAGAGCTGTCGGCTGTTATTTGCAAACCACCAGAGCTGTTGTTGAAAATACCTGGAAAACTATTGTCATACGGGGCTATAGCAATACCTCCAACCAACTGTACGGGATGATCTGTATATAAATTATTACCTTCCGTCCCCGTTCCCCAATCTATAGTGAAGTCAATATTTGAAGATAAACTTGCAGACAGAGTATAGTCTGCTACTGGCCCGATACTTGATTGAGCTGAATAGTCAAGAGTCGCCAACAGCGCACTAAAATCCTTTAGTGCGGCAGCACTAAAAGGTCTGGTAATTTCGATATTACCTTTAACCAATTCAAGTTCCCAATCCCCTCCTTGCGCTGGATTACCCGTTTTATCGGTTGATGCTGCAATATCCAAATGGGTATTTTGTTTAAGGATATTGAGAAAATGTTCCCCCTCTGCCGTGGCGGCTAAATCACAGCCAAACAGCAATAAATCTGCCCCACTTTTACTTGCTTGATTTAAAGCACTGAATAGCTCTGGTGTTAATTGATTTAAATCGAATAGGCTGTTGCCCAATTGCAAACTACCTGAACTACCATGTGATATAATATGAATTGCGTCTAAATCAGAATAATCCGCCAATAGTTTAATTAATTGTGTACTACCATTTTGCCCTGCTTCAATATAAACCACTTGCGAACCAGCCGCTAAATTTTTGCTAAATACGCTCGCATCTTGAACCGAACGGTCAATAATAACTAGCTGACTAATTTGACTGCCTTTTTTAATTATTAACTGATCATCATTTAAGCTTTTAAGCTGGTGTTCTGTCGAATCTATGCTTTCAGAGCGCTTTAATTCAATGGGCTTGTTTTCGCCTGCACCAAATATATATTGCGATTGAGTCAGCTCAACCGAACTCAAAGTCTGCCAAGATGCAAATGATGACGTGGGCAATGCAGCAGCAATTGCTGACGTTAACAGGGTCTTGTTCATAATGTGCCTTTAATAAGTGACAACCAAATAGTGTCCAACGATTTTTAAATTAAAGTGGTTGAGAATAAATACTTAAATTTAGCCAATAAAACTGGCTTCCGTGCCTTGATTATCTGTCCAAGAAGCCATTTCACTGTACTTTTGAAACAATTCAGGCGGTAAAATAGAAAGCCTTGCGGTAAATTCCATTTTTGTTTTTACCGTATGTAAATCCTTAGCTCCTAACGCCAAGTCAAACTGTTCTTCTTTGCCGCGTAAAATTTTGGGTTTTGGCGTAATAAACCTGCCAGCAAAGTAGACCCAGCTCTGGGCAAACCTGAATTAAAAAAATATTTTTGCATGTAACATATTCTCTTTTCGCTTGTATACAGCGAGCAACAGGGTGAACAGTTATTCTTACTAACTGAATTAACCCACAACCAGGTGAGACTGGCTCTAAAAAAATACAAGCTTAATTTTTCCAACCATTCAATCATACTGGTCGGAGGTGGTTAATAATAGCTTTATTTTCTAAACATAAACAATTGGATTTAAAGATAGAACAAAATAACAAAATTGAAATTGTTTAATGACGATTCTTTTTCGGATAACCATACGGGTACTTTAGTAGTTATGTACTGCAAATAAAACGTACTGATTAATTGCTTTAATAATAGACAACTACATGTCTGCTACTCACTTAAATCCATCCTGCTTATCTTTCAGTCTAATGTCAGGTTCAATCCCTATCAGCTCAATAAAACGCTTATCAAATAATGATTGGTTTTAGTTGGCATAGTGATGACAACGCCAGAGTTTAGCAATACAAACAAACCAAGATTACCAAACTGACAACAGCCCATGATATTAATGCCCACTTTAGCTATGTTGGGAAAAATTCAACATAGTGAATTGCGCTTTCACCAATTTAAACAGTATTTAGGTTTTGTAAATTATAAATCGGCGTTTAAAATCTGAGTTGCTTTAGATCAAGTTAGTCATTAATTTTATTGAATTCCCTATTGGTTTCTTGCTGGATAATTTCAGGATCCAACAACCCCGGCTTCAAGCTTGCTTTTATCGCCTCGTTTCTTATTGTTTTACGGTTAGCAATTATATTTTCCAGCGCTTGGCTTTCATACTCAGAGGCGATTGAATACTTTTGGTAATTTAAAGCGTTGTAGGTATTTATTGCCTGCTCTACAAAGGCTTAACCCTTGGGCTATCGCCATGCGGCATTTGAGTGTTAGCCAGACAAAAAATATTGCATGCGCACCAGAGATGTCCAAGCTAATTTATTAAATTAATTAAATTTAACGGGCTAAAGCCCAACTTACAAAGGACTTAAATCATCTAGTATGAAGAGAGTTGAAGAGGAGGATTAAAGCACCTGCAAATTAATACAGGTGCCATAGTTAATTAATAGGCTTCACAGTACTGGCTTAAATAAGCCAAAGTTTCTTCTGCTTTTTCGTGACCGGTTGCTTCTAAAATAATTTGAATGCCCGGTTTTTTATCTTTTAACAGCTTAAATAAGTGGGCACTGTCCATTTCGCCTGTACCAGCGGGTAAATCACCCCATTTTAAACCGTCTTTTAAAATGTAGTCTTTGCTGTGAATAGCGACTATTCTGTCACCAAACTTTTCAAAGGCTTCATCCATTAAGGCTTGCTGATTATGGGTTTGATCCGGTGGGAAAAAGTTAACCGGATCATAAATCACCTGTACATTAGGTGAGTCAACCAATTCCAACATACGTAACATTTTATCGTATGTGTGAATTGTATGATTATGGGCAACGCCTTCAATACCGACAATAGAGCCGTATTTTTCAGCTGTTTTAGCCAAACGTTTGACCGCTTCAACCAACTCTAAAAATGATTCTTCGGTTTGAGATTCCGGGTGATAAGTACAGTCCGGATTTTTAGAGCCGGTTTCTGTGCCTACGATTGCGCAGCCAAAATCACGGGCAAACCTTAGGTGCTCTTCAAATCTTAATAATGATTGCTCTTTAATTTCCGGGTCCGGATGAATTGGGTTGATGTAACATCCCAATACGGCAATTTGAATATCTTGAGCTCTGAATGCATCACGCACATGGTTGGCAAAACCCGGTGATAACTGACCCGCTTCCTCTTTAATAAAAGGGAAGGATTTGGCTAACGCCAGTTGAATACATTTAGCTGGCTTGTATTGACCAATTGCTTGCGCGATTTCTTCAGGCGTACCCTGACCAAAATCATGTGCTCGTAAACCTAAATTCCACATAGACTGTTTTCCGATAATTTTATAAACCTAAAAGGTAGTTCAGTTGCTCCGCAACTACCTCTGCTGTTAGTTTTGCCCCTGCCATGCTGGTGTGAGTATGCTTGTCTCCAAACAAAGGGTCAACTGCATCCGGGCCTAATTGGTCATATTTTGATGAAATGAGATTATGTAAATCAATAAAATCACTACCGCTTTGGCGTGCAACATGATTGGCCCATTGCGGATAACTGCTTTCGGCACGTTTAATCAGCGGTTTTTCATCCTGCCAGGTTTTGCGTGGTACCGGAGAGCAAATAATTGGGGTAACGCCTAAAGCTTTTGCCTGACCGATCATTTTACGCAAATATTCGCCATAGCTATACACAGTTTCAGTTTTGCCGGTCAGCATATTATCAATGACTTCAAATTCCTGACCTATACCCCGGATAGTACCGCGAGCTCTGGATTTGTCATTGAGTGCAGCGGCATCATTATGGCCAAACTGAATCAAAACAATATCACCCGGTTGCATCATGTTAAGGGCACGCTGCCAATGACCACCAGTCATAAATGTCCGACTACTTAATCCCCCTATTGCTCGGTTGACTAAATTAACATGGTCTTGATTTAAATAATCACCAACAAAATCGCCCCAGCCCCATTGACCATTTGAACCATCACCGGCCCCATTTCTGACGGTAGAATCACCCACCATAAATACGCTTTGACGGGTTTTATCCGCAACAAAAGGCAGCCTTAACCAAGTCCAGTCATAATTTTCGACCGACTGACCTTTTTTTGAATACCAAGCTTTATCAATTGCCGGGCGAATGCCTTTTAACGAGCTCACTATTGTGCTGGCATGTAATTCTGCGCCTTTAGGGTTAAAGTGCACATAATCTTTAACGTACATTTCTGCCGTCTTTGCCTGACCCAAAGCTTCCAACTTATCCGCAACCATATTGCTGACATCAATAAACTGAGTGTCTAATTCCCAAGCCAGTTGATACATCCAGTAACCATATTGACCTGACCCTCGCTCAATTCGGCCGTTATGCCAACGATTACGGACCGTCAAAGACATTAATACCGGGGTTGCCTGTTTTGCTTTTACATCAGCTACCATTTTTCGAATATAATGCCCAAAGCTATACACAGTTTCTTCTTTACCGGTTAGCTGATTATGAATATGACGGCTTTCATCTCCAATGCCGCCAATAGTGCCGCGTGCACGTCTGTCATCATTAATCGGGCTGGCATCATTATGACCAAACTGAATCAATACCAGGTCACCCGGTTTTACATCATCTATCAGTTTGTCCCATAATCCTTCTGCAATAAAGGTACGGGTCGAACGTCCACCTCGAGCACGGTTGTCAACGGTCGTTTTAGCCGGATCAAAAAAGGTCTGTAACACACCGGCCCAACCTTGTTGATCAGGCTTACCATAGCCTGCTGCAGTAGAATCGCCGGCAACAAAAATCGTTTGTGGCTGCAAGTCAGCTTCTTTTGCAAACCCTGCCTGACTCAAGGTTGCAAGCAACCAGGCAAAACAAACTAACTTTAAACTGTTTAATTTCATTTTATCCTCTGTGAAATATCAGATTAAATTGATATTTTATGATTGTAAATGATTGAATTTGACATAACAATAATAAAATTAAAACAAAAATGACAATAGTGTAAACAATCACCTGTTCAGTCATATTAAAAGACAGAGCTGGAACTCATCAGCTCTGTTGGTGTTTAACAAAAAACCTCACTTATATCGGTTTTATTGTTTTAGCGGTATTTCATAGGTAGGTTTGGCGTCAGCCGGGTAAATTGCCAGTTGATCAAGTACAATCCCGGTTTGATTAACACTCAGGCGAATTGTTTGAGGCTGTTCCGCTTCGAGTTCAACTGCCAGCTGCATTATTTGACTGTTACGCAATGTATTAATCTTCCACTGTTCACTTCTGCCTTTGGTATTTAAACTTAAGGTTTTTATCGGTTGCCCGTTCACCCATACGCTGGCCTGATGATCAAACTGATTGGCATGCGTGGGTAAAAACCTGAACTCCAGCAGATATTGTCCACTTGTTGGCACCGTTACCTGATATTCCAGCCAAGGTTGTTGCTGTTCAAAATATACATTTTCAAGTGGCAACAGGGTAACTGCCTGATTGCTATAACCTAAACCTTCTATTCGATGCCAGCTAAAACCATTACGCCCACTAGATTTATTAAAATCTGCAGCTTGAATGTAGAGATTACCGGCTTGTGGCTGAGACATTTGTTTAGGTTCAAGATCAAAACCCGGTGCTTTAAACACAGGTAAATTTCTTGGCTTGGCTGACATCATATGCTTCCATTTGCCTTTTGCCATATGCTCATTGTAGTTCAGGGTTAAAGTCTGTATCTGCTGATAAGCCGCCGTCGATAGCGCTCTATATTTGGCTTCTTCAACAGGTTTATTTGCATTCACGGCAAACTGACGGTATATGAACTTTTCATTCATTAATGCCGCCCCTTTTACCGGATAAGCAACCAACTGAAACCAGGCATCTCGCTTATTATCTGGCAAAGTTTCGGCCAGTTTATCTACCTTAGTGACCAAGGATTGATAAGCCGCTAGCCGATTGTTGGCTTCTGATTTAGAAAATTCAGTTAATTTTGTCGGCCGTGTTGGCTCGGTTTGGCTCCACCCCATAAATTCTGGCTTACGCAAAAAAGCTAAACGATAATATTCGCTCATCACTTCAGCTAGCGGTTCAGAAACTGCCTTGCCAAATTCTCTCTGAGCCCAAGTTTGCATATGCACATCAATAGTATCTGCCTGAATTGAATCAATATCCCAAGCTAAATCTAAAAAGAATTCCATGTTATATTCGGCGGGTTTAATATCACCAACATTCGCTATCCAGATCTTTTTGGCGCCATTATCATAAGCTCTTTTCATTTCAAACCAGATTAACCCAGGTTGAGTGCTGCTAAGCCATAAATAATCATGCGGACGACCCCAGTAGCTTAAATGATAATATACCCCACTCCCGCCGGAGCGCGCCTGCTCCTGTTTATCACTTAACCGACGAATATAACCATAGTTATCATCTGTCCACATTAAAGTGACATCGTCGGGTACTGTTAAGCCATTGTTATACAGTTCAAGTACTTCTTTGTATGGAATAAAGGTTTGCGGTATTGATTCAGCCGGTTTGCCAAGCGTGGTCTCCAGCATATTACGCTGAGTATTAATAATGTCGTCTAAAATTTTAATACTATCTTCAATACTCTCTGAACCTTCCATATGACTGTCGTGTACGCCTCGCATACCTAAGGTTGCAATAAACTGGTCATTTTCATTATTGACCTGATTAATCCGGCCCTGCCAATACTCGTTAATTTTTTCACTATTGGTGAAATAGTTATAATCACCAAAGGCGTTTCTGTCCCATTCATCCACATTATTGCGCAGCATAGGTTCCGCATGCGAAGTACCTATTACTATGTGGTATTTCTGCGCCATCTGCTGATTGCCGTCTATCATATAAAACGCTTGGGTACTGGGATGCATAGCCGGCCAGATTGTATTGGCTTTTAACCTGAGTAAGAGTTGGAAGATTTTTTCATAGGTTTTTGGCCCCATATCACCAACTTCTGTCTCAAAAGTGTGCTCCGCCCAAGGCTGTAATCCCCAGTCTTCATCATTTAAAAATATGCCGCGATATTGAACCGAAGGCCCTGACTGAAAACCGCCATCTTCCAGCTCTAAAACCACTTCTGATTGAAGTTCAGGCGCAACATCTGCCCACCAACGCCAGGGTGAAATGCCTAAGCGTTCTGACAGTTCAAATAAACCATAAACTGTGCCCCGGATATCACTGCCGGCAACCACAAGTTTATCGGCTTGTTTTTGCACGGCAAAAGTCTCCCAAGCATTATTTAACTCAGTTTGGGTTTCAGTTGCGAGCAAGCCCTGAACTGACATTAACTCAGAACCTATTTGCCCCACATAAATGCCCGGCTTATCGGCCCGATGTGTCAACTCAAGTTTAAGCTGTGTCCCGGATAAAGCCTGAATATCATCAATAAATGCCGTAGCCGCCCATTTAATTAATGGATCAGCTTTTCTATCAATAAAGACGGTTTGTTGCGTTGATGAACTGACAATCATAAATTGAGTAACCGAGTTTTGTTTTTTCTCGGCGGACTCAATCGGCGAACAACTGGCATTAACAAACAATATTACCGGTAAAACAACCAGCCTTATAAACTTCAGCAGATTAAAACTTGATGACATCTCACGAATCCGTTTTTTCTAAACTTGAAATCAAAGCATTCAAAGTGGCTTGAGACACTTCTAAAATGGTACCGTGACGGCTACCCTCGGGCATGCTTAACTTTTCTGAAACCAGTTCCCAGTTTTTAAAATCTTGCGTGCGCATAGCGCCGTATTCATGGTTAGTATATTCATCGTAATAAACATAATGCCAGCCCTGATGTTCTGCTATGGTTGGCCCTTCAACCCAGACACCTTCTGGCGTAAAGGGCTTTTCGTCTACTTGCCATGGACCCATGATAGATTCGGCAACAGCGACACGTAAGTTTTTTTCCGGTGGATACCGGGTTTCATCTTTTAAAATCATAATGTACTTGTCATCAACAGAGATGATAGTTGAATCGATTACATTAAAATCAGGTTGTAAATATAAAAAAGTATCCGAATAAGTTTCAAAGTCTTTTGTGGTAACCGCATACATCCGATGATCCCAGCCTTTATCTGCTTTAGCTTCGGTTTCCGGATAAGATCCCGGAATCGTCGATGCCCAGAAAATAATGTACTGCTGAGTTTTATCATCCCAGAATATCTCTGGTGCCCAGGCATTTTTAGCGGTTGGGAAATCAGCCATAGTCGGGATAAATGTTTGTTCGGACCAGTTCAGTAAATCTTTTGAATGTGCGATACCAATGCCACCATCTTCCCAACTACTGGTCCAAACCATATGATACTCACCGTTTGGCCCCTGAATAATGCAAGGGTCACGCATGAGTTTGCCACCAACTTGCGGTTTTAAAATCGATTTATCCTGATTCAGGGCGGTCCAGTTTAACGCATCACGACTATAAGCCAGATGTAAACCACCTTCTCCATTCCCTCTGAAAGAGGAAAATAAATAAACTGAGTCAGCTTGTTTGGTTTCGATCTTTTTATCTTGCGATTCTGTGGAATTAGGGCGTTGCTGTGAAACCTGAGATTCAGTCGCGGGCTGACAAGCGGCCAGTGTAAAAGAAAATACCAGCGCCATTTGCTTAAATAGATTGGATTGTTTGAATGTCATGATTTTGATAAATCCTTTGATACAAATATATCACCTAATATACACATCAAAGAAACATTATCAAGCAAATTCAATCACTGACAGTCATTTTGTAACCTTAAATAACAAATTGATTTTTGAAGAGAAAAACCCAAAAAAGTCATACTTTTAAAATTAAAGTATGACTGAAAAATGAACTTCCTTGTCCATTGACACACACGGGGTTTTGAAAAAAGGTTACTTTATTTCAGCAGGGCCATATTTATCCATATCATCATAATCCAGGTTTTCACCTGACATGCCCCAGATAAAGGCATAATTAGATGTACCGGCACCACTGTGAATTGACCATGGCGGAGAAACGATTGCCTGCTCATTTTTAACCCACATTACACGGGTTTGCTGAGGTTCACCCATAAAGTGAGCCACGGCCTGATCTTCCGGTAAGTCGATATATAAATAAGCTTCCATACGGCGATCATGCTGATGGCATGGCATGGTATTCCAGACACTGCCAGGTTTCAAAATCGTTAAACCCATTTGTAATTGGCAGGTTTGAACAACACTGTGAATCAATAACTGATTGATTTCACGCTCATTAGCTGTTTCCGGGCTGCCTAGGTTTAAAACATTCGCATCCGCTTTCGTGACCTTTTTGTCCGGGAAAGCATGATGTGCACAAGCAGAGTTCATATAAAATTTCGCAGGTTTGGTTGCATCTACACTAGAGAAAACAACTTTCTTATCACCCGCCCCTACGTATAAAGCTTCTTTATTAGCTAAAGTGTAAGTTTCGCCATCAACTTCAACGACACCATCACCGCCAATATTGATAATACCTAGCTCACGACGCGATAAGAAAAAATCACTTTTTAGTGAATCTATTGACTCAAGCTCCAGTGGCTTATCCGCCGGTAGTGCACTGCCAACCATATGACGGTCATAATGGGTATAAACCCACTTGATTTCATTAGGCTTAAACAAATCTTCAATTAAAAAGTTACTTCTTAATTGTTCTGTATCAAAGGCTTTTGCTTCATTTGCGCCAATTGCATAGCGCGTTTCGTAATTTGTGCTCATTCTAAAATCCTCTCAATATGGATGACTGGATTATCTGGCTAACCAACCGCCGTCAACTGCTAAAATATGGCCGTTAACATAATCGCTGGCAGAACTTGCCAGGAAGATTGCAGCGCCAACTAGTTGCTCCGGCTGACCCCATTCACCTGAAGGGATACGTTTTTTAATTTCCTGATTACGCTCTGGGTTGTCACGTAATGCCTGTGTATTATCTGTTGCAAAATAACCCGGTGCGATAGCGTTCACCTGAACGTTTTGATTAGCCCACTCGTTAGCCAAAGCTTTAGTTACACCTGCAACTGCGTGTTTACTTGCAGTATAGGCTGGTACCGTTAAGCCACCTGTGTAAGACAACATTGAAGCCGTATTGATAATTTTACCACCGCCCTGCTCTAACATGGTTTTACCAACAATTTGACTCAACAAGAATAGAGAGTTCAGGTTAACATCGATTACTTTCTGGAATTCTGAAAACGGGAATTCAGCAGCAGGGTAACGTGCAATTGTGCCACCGTTATTAACCAGTACGTCGATTCGGCCAAATGCAGCCAGGGCATCCTGCGCCATTTTTTCAACCGCTTGATGATCTGCTAAGTCCGCAAATACACCAACAGCAGTACCACCAGCGGCTTTAATCTCAGCTTCAGTATCTGCCGTACCACCTTCTCGTGAACTCGCACAAATAACTTTTGCACCCGCTTTACCAAAACCAACCGCTAAGGCTCTGCCAATACCGCGACTTGCACCTGTAACCAAAACAACTTTGTCTTCAACTGAAAAGATATCCAAGGTTTTCATAGTTTCCCCACTGTCGAGATGTCATCTTATATGACAAGTTATAATAAAGTTAATTGACTAAAAATTTAATGATCTGAGTTTAGTCAGTCGTTTCCAGTTTGCCAATGTTAATTCTCTGCTGATGGCGCTCAATGCTATTTTCTAAATGCGCCCTCATAGCTGCTCTGGCAAACTCTTTGTCTTTTAGTTCAATTGCCCTGAGTATTTTCTGATGTTCATTTTGTATCAGTTCTAAATACTCACTGGTGTTTACATTATGCCCCTGGGTAATGATTTCCCTCGCAGGGATGACACCTGAGCCAATAAAATCAATAAATCGCACAAAATAAGGATTCTGACAGGCTTCTGCTATTGAACGATGAAAAGCAAAATCTTCGTGCATAGAATCTTCTTGTCTGGCATTTTTATCATTTATTAATTCAAAACAACTTTTTATCTTATCCAGTTGTTTTTCTGTTCTTTTTTCTGCGCACATTGCGCACATTTCAGCTTCAACGGCTTTTCTAAGTTCCAGTATTTGAATCGCATCAGTAATCGAAGCAAATTCAGACGCATCAATTTCAAATGTATTGGAATTAGATACTTTAGCTTGAGCGACAAACACACCCACACCTTGCCGACTAATTAAAAAGCCTTCAGCTTTTAACTGAGCAACAGCTTCCCGGACAACACTGCGGCTGACACCGGCCTGTTCTTCAATGTATTTGGACGAAGGTAATTTACTACCAACCACATATTGGCCGGTTTTAATTTGTTCTCTGAGCAAATCGGCTAATTCGGATGTTAAATTACTTGAACGACGAATTTTGCTAAATACCAGCGATTCCAAATACAACTCACTTATCTGACAAGTTAACGAAAGCTACATATTAAAGCTAAATTTACCCAAATACCAATAATTAACAGATTGTTTTAATAACTTGTACTGGATAACAACTTGGTTGTATGTTGTCATACAAGTTAATCTAGCGCAAGAGAGAGTGGACATTTTATTAAAAAAGAAATGAATGGTTTGTAAACATTTCGCTAGTTAAGCAAATCACCGCGGATTTTTGATTTGCTTAATGAATGATTATTCCTCGTCAGCGACGATAACATCAACACCTAAACGGCGATAACTATCCAATATTTTTTCATCTGCAGCCGCATCTGTGATTAGCGTATCGACGTCAGTTAACGGACAGAATATAAAACTGCTACGTTGATCCAGCTTTGAACTATCAGCTAATACGATTAATTTTTCTGCCTGACGACGTAGTTTTTGCTCAGAGCGGATTAATAAAGCATCTGATTCAGTCACACCAAACTCACTAATGCCCGGTGTGCCCATGAACATTTTGCTCGCGCTATAGTGTTGCGTTGTATCATTATCGTATGCACTCAAAATGATTCCTTGCTTACGATAGATTTCCCCACCCGGCAAAGAAATTTGATTTGAGCTACGCTCTGCCAATTCCTGAGCAAGCACAAACGAATTTGTCAGTATATTGAGATTACGCTCTTGTAAAAACTCGCCCATCATATAAGTCGAGCTACCACCATTGATAATGATAGATTCGCCTTCGCTACATAATTCAACTGCCTTTTTAGCAATCATGCGCTTCACGTCGGCTTTAGTCTCTTTAGAAACCCAAAATGCATCGCCTGCAATATGTTTTAACTTACTACCTTCTCTGCCAGACTCCAATGCCTGTGCACCACCATGGACTCTGACTAACTTATTTTGTTTATCGAGTTTAACCAGATCACGCCGAATTGTGGCTTCAGAGCTTCGTAACAATTGGGTTAATTCGGATACTGTTACGAATTTTTTTTCGTCCAGTATATCGAGCAATAATTGCTGTCTTTGTATTTCTAACATTAATGATTCCAATTTATAAATTATAAAAATGTTTTAATTAATGCTCAATTTACCTTCAGCAATAATTAAAAAACTCTGGTTAACAAATCCATTACAAGTAAGAGTAGTTCATAAACCTGCATTTGCAATCAATATAGCGTTGAATTCTCTCACAATATGCTTATTTTGGCAAACTAATCAATATGTGCGCAGTGTATATAGATTTTAACAGTTAAAATAAATAGCGTATAAAATCTGCTAACTTTCAGTTAAAAACCCTTATTGTACTACTTTATCAATCCTTAACAGGCGTTTAAATTTCATTAAAATTGTAAATAAAAAGATTTGCAGCCCATTCACAACAATGCTAAATTAATCAGCAACAATCACATACAGTCACGCGAGCTTAATTAATCGCACTGACGAGTTTAATAATATTGACTAAAATTATTAAAAAGTAGCTGATTCAGGCTACAACCCGACTGAACCAACTGATGTCAATAAATCAGACATATACACATGACGTTAGTTAAACGGTTTTGAGGTTGGCCAATTTCATCAATCTTTAGCATTAGATAACTATTGTCGTGCTGAAAAGAGTGTTTATAACGATCATCAAATTAATCCTTCGACAGGTTGATTTCGGGAGTAAAACAGAATGACTATATTAAGTGATATTGAGCCAGGCGTTGTGACCGGGCAAGATGTTCAAACCATATTCAAACATGCAAAAGAAAATCAATATGCGTTGCCTGCAGTTAATGTCATTGGCACGCATTCAGTTAACGCTGCGTTAGAAACCGCAGCTGAAGTTAAGGCTCCGATTATTATTCAACTTTCAAACGGTGGTGCAACTTTTTTTGCTGGCAAAGGTTTAAAAATAGATAAACATGAAGCAGCAGTTGCCGGGGCTGTGGCAGCTGCACATTATGTGCATCAAATGAGCAAGCTTTATAAAGTGCCTGTGATTTTACATACTGATCACGCGGCGCGTAAGTTACTCCCATGGATAGACGGTTTACTGGATGCATCAGAAGCCCATTTTGAGCAAACTGGAAAACCTTTGTTTAGCTCACATATGATAGACCTTTCAGAAGAACCACTTGAAGAAAACATTCAAACCTGTGCTGAATACTTAAAACGTATGGCAAAAATGGGGATGACGCTCGAAATAGAATTAGGCTGTACAGGTGGTGAGGAAGATGGGGTGGATAATTCGCACCTGGATAAATCAGCTCTCTATACTCAACCAGAAGATGTCGCATATGCGTATGAAAAGCTCTCAGCCATTAGTAAACAATTTACCATTGCCGCCTCATTTGGTAATGTTCATGGTGTGTACAATCCGGGTAATGTACAACTGACGCCAAAAATTTTACGTGATTCTCAAACTTATACATGTGAAAAATTTAACTTAGCCGATAATGCGCTGGACTTTGTATTCCATGGTGGTTCAGGTTCATCAGCTGAAGAAATCAAAGAAGCTATTGTCTATGGCGTGATCAAAATGAATATAGACACAGACACTCAGTGGGCCTTCTGGCATGGTATTCAACAATTTTACGAAGAAAAATCTGATTACCTAAAAACCCAGTTAGGCAACCCGGAAGGCGAATATAAGCCAAATAAAAAGTATTACGATCCTCGTAACTGGTTACGTCATGCAGAAGTTTCGTTTGTTAAACGACTGACTCAGTCTTTCGAAGAATTGAACTGTATTGGACGATTATAAGGATACATCATGCAATCACTTGAAGACTTACTAGTTGATTTGGATGTCGATGCTAAACTACAACACGTCATCCATTCAATATTATCGGCCTCAAAAGAAATTTCATTCCGAGTCGGTATGGGTGCCATCTCTGGTGTACATGGGGCAGCTGAAACCGAAAACGTTCAAGGTGAAACACAAAAGAAATTAGACATTATTTCTAACCAGATTTTACTGGATATATTAGCCAAAAACCCTTATGTCCGTTCAGTTGCATCAGAAGAAGAAGATCTGCCTGTAGCCTGTAAGTCCGGCGCACCTTATCTAGTCGCCTATGACCCATTAGACGGCAGTTCAAATATTGATATCAATGGTCAAATCGGGACTATATTCACGATTTTACCGGCAAAAGATAATGTCGAAGACGGTGCTGTTGAACAGTATTATCAAACCGGTCATGATCAGGTTTGTGCCGGGTATGTATTATATGGCCCGGCCACCATTTTATTAATTGCAGTCCAGGGCGAAATTCATGAATTTACGCTTGATAAAATCAACAAAGAATTTTATCAAACTAAAGCCAATGTAAGCCTGCCGCATGGCACTCGAGAATTTGCGATAAATATGGCAAATTATCATTACTGGTCAGAATTTTATCAAAAAACCATTACAGGATTAATTAAGCCTGAGTCACAGGATAAAACCTACAATATGCGCTGGAATGGTGCTATGGTCGGAGATGTCCACCGTGTATTAACCCGCGGCGGTGTATTTTTGTATCCTTCAGATACTAAAAACCCCGCTCAACCAGCAAAATTACGTCTCTTGTATGAAGCTTTCCCAATGGCCATGTTAGTTGAAGCAGCCGGTGGTAAAGCAAATACCGAAGATGGCAGCATAATGCAAACTGAATTATCAGAACTGCATCAGCGAGTACCGGTATTAATCGGCGATGGTGATCTCGTCAGCAGATTTATGCAGTCCTAACTGAATCCATAACCAGATAAAAATCCCGTCAGGCCAATTTGCCATCAATGCCGGGATTTTTTTATATCTGAATTTCAGTAAAACTAAGATTAAAACAGGAATCTAGATGAAACTTTATTTTAAATTAGTTACCAGCCTATTGTCAGTTCTCTCTCTGACTGCATGTATAGTTACGCACAAAAATCAAGCAACACAAATAGCCGAAAATATTAATTTATTTGTCATCGGTGATTCGACTGCCTCCTACTATAACCCACAAAAATGGTTTCCAAGAACCGGCTGGGCAATGGCATTAGAGGACTTTGTTGCTTCTAATGTTACGGTCGTAAACCGCGCTCGTTCTGGTCGCAGTTCGCGCAGTTTTATGCAGGAAGGCAGATTTGACGAATTTAAACATGACATTGAGCCTGGTGATTATTTGTTTATTCAGTTTGGGCATAACGATCAAAAAGAAGACAGAGATGAGCTTTACGTGGCCCCTTACACAGATTATCAGGCTTACCTGACTGAATATATTCAATTTGCCAGAAAACGTGGCGCTACACCTGTATTATTAACTTCAATTAACCGGGTTACATTTAACGATAGCGGTAAAATAGAACCCAGCCTGGGAGAATATCCAAATGCCATGCGTCAATTAGCAAAACAGATGGATGTGGTATTAATTGATTTGAATAAACTGACCGAAGATACTTTTAATCAATTAGGTGAAGAAAAAACCAAAGACCTATTTTTGTTTTATGAACCGGGCGAATACAAGAACTTTCCGAATGGAGCCTCAGACATTTCACATCCTTCTATTAAGGGCGCACGTTTTATTGCAAATCTGGCCGCAACAGAAATGGCAAAAAGCTTACCGGAATTAGTAAAATAACCTGAGTCTGAAGTTATAGCTTTCATTGAGATTGAAACACTTGACCTTTGATGCCAATTATTGTGGCATCAAAGGCATTCTTATATGGGCTTGTGTAGTGTTTAATACCCAACACTATCAGCATAATTTAAAATGCTCTCGGCATAGCCTCCCCCCCAGCTATAGCCATTTCTGCGCTCTTCAGATATGTCCATTAAATCATAATAGGTGCCGCTGTCTCTATCACTGAAAAATCCCTGATTCGTTTCTAAATCATAAAAGCGATACCAGATTCTGTCGCCTTCAGAGGGTACGATTTTTTCCTCTGTACTTTTATCGTATTTATGATCGGCAAGAATCGTATTTGGACTACGATACCAGGCAAGCGCAGCGTCAACCGAAGCTTTAATCGCTTCAGACTGAGGTTGTGTCATTAAAAAACCGATAATCCCGGTTGACTCACTACCGCTTAAAGATTCAAGCTCATAAGCTCGTGCTTTTTTAGGTAGATAATCAAGCGCACCATGCTGAGCACACCAAACCGTCAATACTCCGTTTTGTTTCCACTGTGATTTTAAAATGTAATCTATACCTTTATTGATTGCCGCTTCAAATTTCAGTCTATCAGCATCGGTAAAGATATCAGTATCAAAAGGGGCCATTGATTGCGCCGCATAATGCAAAAGCGTTAATACTCTGACCATTGCATCATCATTATAAGTAGCGTGATCAGCATACCCGCCTTTTAACGGATAAAACTGTGGCCAGCCACCCGTATCATATTGAGCAGCCAATAAATAATCCATGGCTTTGCGCACCGAGTCTCTGTATCTTACATCACCCTCCTGACGATATAAGTCAGCTAAAAATGACATTTCTAAAGTGGTTGCGCCATTATCTATTGTTGAGCCTACACCGGAACCACCACTGCCCATTTGAGTATATTCATTATTTTTTGGCCAGCCGCCATTGTCATACTGGTAGGATAAGATAATATCGGCTTTATCTTTATTCCACTGAGTTTTGTACTTGTTAAACTGGCTATGTACTGGATTGCCGGTTTGAGCCAATGTGCTTCCTGAATGATTCGGGAATTCAACAGTTTGACATTCTCCATCATGCACCAGAAGATTCGCATTTTCCTCACCGATTATTAAAATTTGATCTAAATTGGCAAGGCCATTCACACCCGTTGCAGTCAAGCTAATCTGGTTATTGCCCGCTTCAAGTGACACTCGCAAATATTCTGTCTGCCATTGGTCCCAGTCACCGGTGGCCAGCAATTCTACAGCTTGCGATGCTACACCATTTACTTTAACCGAACCTGATCTTGCACTGTCACTGCCATTAGCAAACCTTAACTCTAAAGGGTAAATACCCGTTTGATCAACCCAGATATTCCACGCGATAGAGGCACCTAATGAGTTATCTGTATCAATAAAACCAGATCCTCGGAAACCAGAATGTTTATTGTCTATTTTGCCATGAATGGTACATAAAATATGGCTGTCTTCATCCAATAAATACGGCGTATTCTCTACAGCCAATATCTGTTCATCACTTAACTCAAAATGATCTAAGTTTGCTACTGCCTTATTAGGTGCTCCTTGCATCACAACATACAAATCTTGCGTACCACTTATCGGGTTTAACAACAAAGCCTTTGCTGTTTGCAAGGTTTGCCAGTCGTTAGTGCGCGGTAAAGGTGTTGATGCGATCAACTGCCCATCGCTATTATCTAACCTGAATTCGATATGAGCTCCTTCACTCTCACTAGAATAAGTGCTGGATATTTGAGAAATATCGGTCAGGTCAATTGCCTTAAAAACCAGATAATCACCGGTTTTTAGATGGGTAACCCTAGTACCGTCATTGCTTAATTTACCACTTCCACTTAGCTCATTATAATCTTCTGCTTGTATGATATTTCCACTATTGGCAGAATCAACTTGTAGTGACTGCTCAAATGAATGAGACAAGTTACCATCGCTTACAGTTAGCACAACAACATGGCTACCGGTGGCAAAATTTACTGACGGTTCAAATTCCGTTGACTGGCCGGCCGATCCAAACGCCCAATTGTGGATTAAGTCATCACCTTCGGGATCAGATGAGGTATTGATAAATTTAACAGTCTGACCATCAATTTCATAACTAAAATTCGCAATCGGGGCAGTATTAGGTGCATTTTCGGGCTGATTAGTTGACTCGTTACTCGTGTCAGTATCACTACTACCACTGCAACCTGACAAAAAAAGAGAGCCGCATATGCAAGAACACAGCAAAAATTTATTTTTCATATTTCCTTTTCACCTGTTAGCAAACTCACAGAACTTTACTTTATATTAACACTTATTAATTAACAATTACGTTTTTTGATAGAGTGTGATTATTTTTATTTAAACTTGTATCATTCGTGAGTAAAACAGACAGTTAATTGGTGTAACGAATAAAAATACAGCAAATCTGAGATAATTTAATAAATGTATATTTTATGGGCTTCAAATGTGAAAGTTTGATGCGTAAAATTAACTTGTATGACAAGTTAATTAGTAATATTATAACATATGTACTACTTTGGCATTTGCACACTTCAAAGGTGTAAATGGGCATTAAAGCAATTTATTTTAACCCGATCAGTGCTTTCAGGAATGGGTTAAAATAGAAACCAAACCTAGAGGTTGTTGGAGAGAAACCTAATGAATCAGTTATTAAAGTTTATTTTTGCAGGGGCGCTGATCGGTGTATCAGCCAGCTGTGCTTTGCAACAGCAAACATCTGTGCAGGCCCGGTTCGTGCCGGAACGGATGGATGACTTTGCTTTTGAAAATGATAAAGTAGCCTTTCGGGTATATGGGCCGGCACTTAAAGATTCACAAGAAAATAATGGCACAGACTGCTGGCTAAAGCGCGTCGATTATCCAATTGTCGATAAATGGTACAAAGGACACACTGAAGGTATTTCATACCATGAAGATCATGGTGAAGGCTATGACCCTTATCATGTTGGCAGTTCATTAGGTTGTGGTGGTATTGCATTATATGACCGGAATTCAGAATCAACCGATAAGTTGATTCAACCCAATGTTTATACCAGTTACAAAGTTATCGAAAAAACCGCAGACAAAGTGGTGTTTGAACTTGAATATAATTACCCGAAAAACATTAAAGAAATCAAACGCATAACATTAAAATCGGGTAGTCAGTTTTATCAGGCAGAAAGTCAATTTACCCAAAATGGTCAACCAGTACAGTTAGAAATCGCAGTGGGCGTTGCAACGCACGACGGCAAAGCCACAGCAAAAGTGAACTCAGAAGGCGATACAGTAACAACCTGGGAAACTATTGACGGCAGTCAGCTTGGTACTGCAGTAGCCCTGCCTAAATTTACGCACACTCAATTCATTGAACAAACAACAGACACTAAAGACAGATCGCATGCCTTGTTAGTGGCTGATACAGATAAAAAGGGGAAAATTACTTATTATGCAGGCTTTGCCTGGTCTAAAGCAGGTGATATTACCAGCTTTGAGCAATGGCAAGAATATGCAGATGGTTATTTAGAAACCCGTGATAATAGCGCCCCAATTACCCCTACTTCGGTTAAATCATTAACCAAAAAAGTAGCCGATTGGCAGATTGAGAATCATGAACAACAGGGTGAAGATAGGGCCATTCCACGTGTTCCGCCTTGGTGGATGAACCGCGATCGTTACCATGATCTTGAGTGGCACCACGGCGCTCTATATGCAGGTATGAACGAATGGCGAAAAATTGCCGACGATCCTAAATATACCAATTGGTTAAAAGCGATTGGCGAACGCAATAACTGGACACTACATAAAAGACCTTATCATGCAGACGATCATACTGTTGGTCAATTCTACCTTTCATTTTATGAAGATTTTCATCAAGCTGAAATGCTTGAGCCCACTCGTAAACAATTTGATTGGATTTTACAAAACCCAAAAACCGGCACATTAGAATGGGAAGCTGAAAATACTCATGCCCATGACCGCTGGGGTTGGTGTGATGCCTTATTTATGGCGCCGCCAGTTTGGGCGCGTTTAGCGAAACTGACCGGACAAGAAAAATACCTAGAATTTATGCATCAGGAATACAAAGCTACATATGATTTATTATGGAGCGAAAAAGATCAGTTATTCTGGCGTGATTCAAGTTACTTTACCCAAAATGAACAAAATGGCGAAGATATCTTCTGGGCACGTGGCAATGGCTGGGTATTTGGTGGTTTAGCACTGATGATCCCGGATTTACCACCAACATGGGAACATCGTCAGTTCTACGTTGATTTATTCCAAAAAATGGCTGCGCGTTTAAAAACCATTCAACGAGAAGACGGCACTTGGTCTATGGGTCTGTTAGGCGGAACTGAAGGTTATCCAATTAAAGAAACCAGTGGAACGTCATTCTTTACGTATGGTATTGCCTGGGGTATCAATCAGGGTTATTTAGATAAAGAAACCTACCGACCTGTGATTATGAAATCATGGCGCGCACTGAGAAAGTCAGTGACCGATGAAGGCATGTTAGGCTTTGTTCAACCTGTTGGCGCAGCACCGGGTGATTCATTCCCAGATTTCACTGAAGTTTATGGTGTTGGCGCATTTTTAGCAGCTGGTACTGAAATGTATAAAATGCTAATGGCGGAAGATACTTCAAAAAAGTTGGCAACCAGCCCGGTTAACACTCTAATGCACAATGCGGGCTGGTGTTGGTTTCAAGATCCTCGCGCCGTGATTCAAAACGGAAAACTTGTTATCGGCAGTGTGGCCGGTAACGGCATTGGCGATGCCGCGGTTGGTGTCTATGATTTAGAAAATGAAAAACTGTTAGGCAGAACCACGCTGCAAGCCAATTTCGAAAGTGACGACCATAACTCACCGGTTTTTTACCAACGTCCAGATGGCAGTTTGTTAACTGTGTACGCCAAACACAATACCGAAAAAGTACATTATTACCGCATCTCAACCGATGAAAATTATTTAACTTGGGGGGAAGAAAAAACCATTGAAAGCCCGGCAAATGTCACTTATATGAACTTATATAATTTATCTGAAGAAGATACTTTATATAATTTATATCGTGGTATTGACTGGAATCCAACTTATGTCACCTCTACAGATGGCGGCGAAAGCTGGAGCGATCAACATGTTCATTTAATTCAAAATGAAGTCGAAGGTTATCAGCGACCTTATGCTCGCTATGCAGGTAATGGCAAAGATACCATAGGTTTATCTTTTACTGATGCGCACCCCAGAGACTTTGGCAACAGCATTTATTATGCTGAGTTCAGAAACGGAAACTTTTATAAGGTAGACGGTACTTTTATCAAAAACCTTAAAAAAGACGGTCCACTTAAGCCATCTGAAGCGGAAAAACTATTTCAAGGTGGCGGTGGCAAATACCGCGGCAATGAGCTGAGTGCTGAGAAAAGCGCCTGGACGAGTGCTGTTGCTTTCGATAAAAATGGCTACCCTCACATTGCTTACACCTATTATTTAAATAATCAGGATCAAAGGTATCGTTTAGCTTCGTGGGACGGTAAACAATGGCACGACAGAGAAATCGCCTATGCCGGTAGCCGTTTGTATGAGCGAGAAGCCAGTTATACAGGATTAGTGTCGGTTGAGCCAAACGATCCAAGTCATCTTGTTATCTCAACCAATGTAAATCCCAATACGGGTGAAGCACTGAATATGCCCCATCAGATATTCCGTGCAAACGTTCAGTTAAATGATAATACGGACAGCATAAAATGGGAGCAGTTAACCCATGATCCGCATAATGAAAACCTTCGACCTATGATAGTGAATGGTGAAGATCATAATGTAATTTTATGGTTACAAGGCCAGTTTAATACCTATACAGATTATTATCTGGATGCTGTTGGCATCACTTTTTAGTCTGGCCCTGAACAGGGAACTTAGGTTCCCTGTTCGCCCTTTACTGTATGTGAATACAAGATATTCGTCTTCACTATCAGCGCCCTATCAAAGCCGTGTTCAAGCATATGCAAGGGCTAACATTTTTAAAGGCTCATCATTTAAGCAAGCAAACATAACATACAACACGGATTTATCCCGTTAATATAGAGAAAGATAACTCAATGCATCCGGGTTAATCATCAATTTAAAGTCGACATCTCAACTAATTATTTGCACAATGCATTTTCATTTTATCGCTACACGGATTTTCAGTGTCTTATTTATTAACTATCACTCTAATTTGGGCTTTTTCTTTTAGTTTAATAGGCGTTTATCTGGCCGGCGAGGTAGATCCCTGGTTTTCTGTCTGGACAAGAATCAGTCTGGCCTGTCTGCTTTTTTTACCCTTTTTACGCTTTCGCCAGCTTAATTTGAAGCTGGCGCTTCACCTCATGTTAATAGGCTCAGTGCAATTAGGGTTAATGTATGCATTTTATTACCACTCATTTTTATACTTAACTGTGCCTGAAGTTTTATTATTCACTGTCATGACACCCATTTACATTACTTTGCTGAATGACTTAATAGACAGAAACTTTAATACAACCTTCTTTATCTCTGCTACATTGGCAACATTAGGCGCAATTGCCATTCGTTTTGATGGTATTAATACAGGTTTTATTATTGGTTTTTTAATCGTTCAGGGGGCAAATTTGTGTTTTGCCAGTGGGCAGGTTTTTTACAAACGTTTGATCAGCCAACATACTCACCTTGCCCAGCATCAGATATTCGGCTGCTTTTTTATCGGAGCTTTTATAACGGCAACAGTGTGTTTGCTTTTATTTGGCAACTTTGACAAGCTACCGCAAAATATAACTCAATGGGGTGTTTTAATTTACCTCGGACTCATTGCATCCGGCATTGGTTATTTTGCCTGGAACAAAGGCGCAACTTTAGTCAATGTAGGCGTACTAGCGGTTATGAATAATCTGCTCATTCCGGCAGGCATTATCGTAAACGTATTAATATGGAACCGGGAAGCTGATGTGATTCGCCTATTAATTGGTGGAGGTATTATCGGCACTGCGCTTTTGATTAATGAGTATTTGCTCAATAAAAAGACAACTAGAACTAAAACATCGGCTTCCTAACCGGAATAAACAAATTAAATTGTCACAATTTTCGTGGACTATACTTTAGTGCAAGTGCCTGAAAACAGTCATTTTGACATAATCTGTCAATTGGCTAAACTCGTTATCGAGTTGTAAATAAATAGACAAGCGGATCGCTTATCCGTAATAATATACTCATATCTATATAATTATTAATGGATTTAACCCTATGGCGTTATTCTGGATCCCACTACTGACAACAATCGGCAGTTTGATCTCCTCATTTACGGCCAAACTCAGCCGAAATCAAAGTGTAGCCATTACCCTGCTGGCACCTCTGGCAGCCTTGGCAATTTGCATTTATCATGCTCCGGCCGTATTTAATGGTGAAATCCTCTATAACAAAATTCAGTGGCTGGATATTTTAGATATTCACCTGAGTTTCAGACTGGACGGCTTATCTTTTCTGTTTGCTTTACTGATACTGGGTATAGGTTGCTTAGTTATTTTTTATGCCCGTTATTATCTCAGCCAAAATGATTCTCTGGCTAAATTATACGCTTATCTAATGCTCTTTATGACAGCCATGCTGGGCATAGTGCTGTCGAATAACCTCATCCAGCTCTGGTTCTTTTGGGAACTGACCAGTATCAGCTCATTTTTATTAATCAGCTACTGGAACCACCAGAGTGACGCCAGAAAAGGCGCATTAATGGCTTTAACGATTACAGGTGCAGGCGGCCTGGCATTATTAGCCGGTTTACTCTTGTTAGGTAATATAGTTGGCAGCTATCAGTTAGATGTTGTGTTAGCCAGCGGTGAAATCATTAAACAGAGCCAATGGTATGAAACCAGCCTGATTTTAATTTTACTCGGTGCATTTACCAAGTCAGCACAGTTTCCGTTTCATTTTTGGTTACCTCATGCAATGGCAGCACCAACGCCAGTCAGTGCTTATCTTCATTCGGCAACTATGGTTAAAGCGGGTATATTTTTACTGGCGCGCTTTTATCCGGCTTTAGCAGGCACTGAGATTTGGTTTATTCTGGTGAGTTTAACCGGCTTGGCAACTTTGTTGCTTGGTGCTTATGTCGCTTTATTTAAACATGATCTTAAAGGGTTACTCGCTTATTCAACCATCAGTCATTTAGGTTTAATTACGCTACTATTAGGTCTGGATACTGAATTGGCGACCGTTGCCGCAATTTTTCACATTATCAACCATGCTACATTTAAAGCTTCCCTGTTTATGGCGACCGGTATAATTGACCATGAGACAGGTACACGCGACATGCGTAAACTCAATGGTATGTGGAAATTTATGCCCTACACAGCCACGCTAGCCATGGTGGCTGCCTCGGCGATGGCCGGTGTGCCCCTCTTAAACGGTTTCTTATCTAAAGAAATGTTTTTTGCAGAAACCCTGCACGCTCAGTTGTTGGGATCTATGTCTTGGTTAATTCCGGTATTAGCAACTGTGGCTGGTGCATTTTCAGTTGCCTATTCGGCGAGATTTATTCATGATGTCTTTTTTAACGGCGACCCGATAGATTTACCAAAGCAACCACACGAAGCGCCACGCTACATGCGTGTGCCAATTGAAGTACTGGTCGCCCTGTGCTTGTTGGTTGGCATGTTCCCGAATTTCATCATTGACGGGATTTTGCAGGTTGCATCCATGGCAGTATTAACTGAAGCCACACCTGTATTTGAAATTGCAATCTGGCATGGCTTTAATCTGCCTTTATTAATGAGCGCGCTTGCTGTGGCTGGCGGTTTAACCATATATGCTCAGCGCCGACACCTATTTCAATTCCAAGCGTCATTACCGAATTTAAGTGCAAAACTCATGTTTGAACAAAGCTTAAATTACTTATTTAAATGGAGCCAGAACCGAATTAATCAGTTTGAAAACGGGTCTTTGCAGCGCTATACCATTTTATTGATTATCGTTGTTCTTGTATCCGCCGGCGCGCCCTTGTTTGAAATGCATCAGTTGGTCGGTCAAAATAAACCACACAATATCGACATGTTTAATGCGGTCGGAACCGGCTTGTTAATCGCAGGTGCATTAGCAACGGTTATCTGGCATCGTCACCGAATGGTGGCTCTGCTAATGATTTCAGTTGTAGGTTTAATGGTGTCAGTTGCCTTTACCCGGTTTTCAGCGCCGGATCTGGCACTGACGCAGTTAAGTGTTGAAGTTGTCACCATTGTATTATTAATGCTTGCGCTTTTCTTTTTACCCCAACGTACACCAAAAGAATCCAGTTCAATCCGTATTCTACGTGACTTAGGCATAGCATCCGCCTGTGGTGTAGTTATCGCCAGCGTCTGTTATGCCTTAATCACCCGACCGCTTGATTCTATTTCACAGTTTTTTGTTGAAAATGCCAAAACCGGCGGTGGCGGGACCAATGTTGTCAATGTGATCTTGGTCGACTTCAGAGGATTTGATACGCTGGGTGAAATTACTGTATTAGGCATAGCTGCATTAGGTATTTATAAACTTCTGGTGAACCTGCCCCTGTTTATGCCGGCCAGTGACAGTGAAGGTCGTAAATGGGCCAAAGAAAAGTATCCGTTATTGCTGGCAACTATTTCTCAAACCCTGCTACCGCTTGCGCTTTTGGTTTCTGCGTTTATTTTCCTGCGTGGTCATAACATGCCGGGGGGCGGCTTTATTGCAGGCTTAGTAACAGCAACGGCCTTTATCCTTCAGTATATTGCACATGGCTCAAACTGGATTACTGAGCGCCTGGCCATTAACTACCGAAAAATTATCGCGATTGGCGTCATGATCGCATTTTTATGCGGTGTTGGCAGTTTATTATTTGAAAGACCATTTTTAACCAGTTGGTTTGATTATTTTAAAATACCTTTAGTAGGTAAAACTGAGCTGGCCAGCGCCATGATTTTTGATTTAGGTGTTTATGTGACTGTGGTAGGTGCAACTATGATGATACTTGCAAGTTTAGGTAAACTCACGGCAAACGATCAGGTTAAACCTGAATCTAAACTTAAAGGAGACAGTTAATGGAGTTATTGTATTCTATTTGTGTCGGTGTATTGGTTGCTTGTGGTGTATTTTTAATTTTGCGGGCCAGAAGTTTTCCTATCGTGTTAGGCCTGACCATGCTCTCTTATGCCGTTAACTTGTTTTTATTCGCATCGGGTCGTTTATCTATTAATCATGCAGCTATTTTGGGTACCAATGAGCAATATGCCGATCCACTGCCACAAGCTTTGGTCCTGACAGCGATAGTCATTGGCTTTGCGATGACAGCCTTCTCAGTCATTTTATCTATTCGGGCACGTGCCGACTTAGGTAACGACTATGTTAATTCGGAACAAAAGCCTTCGGCTAGAATTGGGGTGAAAAAATAACCATGCAACATTTAGTCGCATTCCCTGTTTTATTTCCGCTTTTAAGCGCTCTATTGTTATTATTGCCGCCCTGTGGCAAAAATATGAAAATACGCCGTTGGGCCTCATCGTTATTTGCTCTGATTTCATTTGCTATCAGCATTGTCCTGTTAACAAATGTATTAGAAAATGGACCCGCCACTTATGCAATCGGCAACTGGCAAGCACCATTTGGAATTGTATTAACAGCAGACCTTTTATCTTTAACGCTCACCAGTCTGGCCTCATTTTTAAGTTTTTGCTGTATCCTATACAGCAGCGCCGGTGATGATGAAAAAGGCAATTTTTTCCATCCTCTGGTTCACTTTTTATTAATGGGGGTCAGTGGCGCGTTTTTAACGGGCGATATCTTCAACCTATTTGTATTTTTTGAAGTCTTGTTAATCGCTTCATACTCCTTACTTATGCATGCCGGTGACAAACGGAATACTCGGGCTGCATTGCACTATGTCATCATTAACTTGGTTGGTTCAGCCATATTTTTAATTTCATTAGGCACTTTATACGGTGTCATCGGCAGTTTAAATATGCAGGACATGGCGGTGCGTATCACGCAACTCAGCGGAGACGATATTCAAATTGCCAAAATTGGTGGTTCATTGATTTTAATCGTTTTTGCGTTAAAAGCGGCCCTGCTGCCGCTTCACCTATGGCTACCCAATACCTACTCAACCGCAATGCCGGTCATCGCCGCATTATTTGCGATTATGACAAAAGTCGGTATTTATTCGATTATGCGAGTTTATAACTTGTTATTTGCAGCGGATTCAGGGCCATTGGCTGCACTGGGTCAGGACTGGCTTTGGTATGCAGCACTGGCAACCATTGCGGTCGGTACATTTGGTGTGTTAGCAAGCCAGAATATGCGTAAATTGATTGCAAATTTAGTGGTGGTTTCTGCAGGTACCTTAATTGCTCTGGTCAGCCTTCAGCAAGCGGCAGCAACTGCAGCTGCAATTTATTATCTGATCCACTCCACTTTAGTGTGCGCGGCATTATTTTTAGTGATTGATTTAGTATCAAATCAGCGAGGAAAACTCGCTGATCGAATTACCACAGGCCGTCCGGTCAAACAGGGGCTTGTCCTTGGTTTTGGTTTTTTCATAGCCGCCTTAACCGTCATAGGGATGCCACCTCTGTCCGGGTTTGTCGGTAAAATCTGGATCCTCAAATCGACCTATGAACTGGGCGAATATCAGTTATTCTGGCCGGTATATTTGGTATCAAGCTTATTATTATTAGTTGCAGTTACCCGAGCAGGCTCAATCGTATTCTGGCAAAACAAACAAACCGAAGCTGATAAAAGCGAATTTAAACCTGCCCATATCAGTAAGCTGGTTTCAACTTATCTGTTGATTGCAGCCTCACCACTTTTAGTTATTTTTGCTAAACCCATGACTGAGTTTTGTCAGCAAGCGGCCATGCAACTGCATAACGTAAGTTGGATGACCCAAGCAGCAGGAGGGCTTTAATCATGTTACAGCGTTTATTTCCAGCACCCGCAACCAGCGTACTCTTACTGGTAGTCTGGTTACTGCTAAATAACAGCCTGTCGGCTGGCCACCTGATTTTGGGCACTCTACTCGCAATCCTGATCCCATTGATAACCGAAAGGTTTCGTGATGAGCACTCATCGGTTAAAAAGCCTTTACTGGCGTTAAAACAACTGCTGATCGTCATTTACGACATTATTACTGCTAATATTCAGGTTGCGATATTAATCGTTGGCCCTAATAAAAAGCTCAGACCTGCGTTTGTCAAAGTACCGCTTGATATGACAGATGCACTGCCAATTACCCTGCTGGCCAGTACAGTGTCTTTAACGCCAGGTACTGTCAGTGCTGAAGTTTATCCGGTGAGCGAAGAGCATCATGTAGCCGATCCGAACGAACAAAGGTTCTTGCTAATTCATGTATTGGATTTAAAAGATGAAGCCGAGCTTATCCACCAGATCAAAACCCGTTATGAAGCGCCATTAAAGGAGATTTTCCAATGTTAGGCACTGTCATTATTATTGTATTTGCCATGCTGGGTATCGCGCTTTTACTAAACGTATGGCGACTAATTAAAGGCCCGTCTATTCCGGACCGAATTCTTGCGCTGGATACCATGTATATCAATACAATCGCAATTATTGTTTTGTATGGCCTGCACAATAATACCAGCTTATATTTTGAAGCCGCGTTATTAATCGCTATGTTGGGTTTTGTCAGTACAGTGGCTTTATGTAAATATCTGTTAAGAGGCGATTTAATCGAATAATTATGACGTATGAATGGATAGTTTCAATATTCTTATTGGTTGGTGGCAGTTTGATTCTGATAGGCTCTGTCGGTTTAGTCAAAATGCCTGATTTTTTTATGCGTTTACATGGTCCAACTAAAGCGACGACATTAGGCATGGCCTGCTTACTGATTGCTGCTATGGTTTATTTTTCAGCCACTGAAACAGGCTACAGTTTAAAAGAAATTTTGATTACAATATTTTTATTAATTACCGCGCCTATAAGCGGCTATATCTTAATAAAATCTGCGATTCATCATAAATTAAAAGCCGTTGATAAAACCCAAGGTTTGGACAATATCGAAAAAGATACTAAATAAACTGAGATAAGGTTTCCTCAACAGAGCAATTGCGACAATTGGCAAGTCAAAAAATAAAGCCCGGCACCGCTAAACAGCGAACCGGGCTTTTTAATAAGTTCTGTTTATTTGCGTTTTTAATCAGTCTTTCCGTTTTACCTTTTTATACGCTTTATTGAGCAATTTTTCCGGTAAATAAACAACGGCTATGTTCATCGTACGATCGTCTTCAGACAACATCGCTGACTGAATTTGTACTTTAGTACCGTCACGACTAAAAGTTGGATGAACATGATCTTTAGCCGTTTTTTTATGGCCTGAAGATAATAAAATCATTTCATCTGTTGTACGATCAATTAAATACAGATCACGTTCAAAATCATCACCGACCGCCCATCGTCCGTCAGGTGAACCATGAACATGCCATAAACCACTGCCACTTCGGGTCTGACCTGCGATCCGGCTTTCACCCGTTCTCAAATTAACAATACCCAAACCCGTTGGTTTTTCACGTGTAGCCGATGGACCCCAAGCATCATTAGTCCCGACTTTTCTGTGTCCCATAATGGCAAAGGCTACCTCATCAGGTGTAATAATCGCTTCATGGGTTACCCATTCATAATCCGCTTCAGGATACAGCATTTTAGGCGCTTCACCCACTTTCATTGTCCACATGCGCTGTGGTGATTTACCACCGGTTTCCCAGCAAAAAACTAACTCCCGGGATACCCAAGGGTTAGTCTGAATGTGCCCTAACTGGAACGGCAAAGCCACTACAATATCAATTTCACCTGTCTTAATATTCATACTGGCAATACCGGTAGGGCCAGCCCCCATATTACGCGGACCATAGTTGGCTTCGATTTTAACATCCGGGCTGATATGACGTGCAGCTTCTTCCCGGCCGATTCTAAAATAAATAATATCTTCTTTAGCATCCAGCGCCATGTCGCCACCCGCGCCCATAGAAGCAGGTACTGTGCCGACAATACGTTGATAATTATCGACTGAAGTTACTTTATTCGCGTTAACATCAGCCAATAAAGCTTGCATATCAACTTCAATAATCTGTTTATCATTCTGGTTATGACCATATCTGGGTTGCTTATTTGCAGGCGAGTCCGGATCACGCATTAGATAAAGCTTATTGCTTTTTTGCGCATTAACCAGCATGCCAAAATAACCGCCTTCAGTTGCCTGAACCAAAGTCCCGTTTGCCTCATTGACTGCTATCGCCTCTCCCGGCACACGGTTAGAACGAAAAACCAGCCATTCACCGTCAGCTGTCCACTGAGGATGAGTTTGGTAAATTTTTGAATCACCAATCGGTTTACTGGTTAAAAACGCAATTTTTACGCCAGTAACAGGATCCTGAACAACTTTGCGTTCAGAAGGGAAGGTATCACCGATTTTGGCAATAGCCATATTTGAGGCCAGTGCCAAACCGACAAAAAAACAACTCAAGCGTGTTTTTAACATAGATAATTTGCCATTTTGTTATGAATAAGAAGTAGACTTAACATTCAGTCAAACTAAATCATACACAATCACAAACCATCACATCAAGTTAAATAAAGCTTAAATTACCTTTATTTTTATAAAACCAGCAAAAATTCAACGTTATTTCACTGAAAAGTTAACGCAAATCATCTAGCAAATGCATCACCTGTCGGCTAGCATCTTCCATCGCCGCTAAGTGTTCAACAACAGCCGATTTATTACCGGCATTATAAGCTTTAACGGCTTCAACACCTTGTTGGTGAACTAACGCATGAGGCTTTTCGATTTGCTTAAATACGGGTAGCTTTGAAAATTGTCCGGATTCATTAATCTGGCTCTGACACCACTGGCCTAGGCGACAACTGGTATGATCCACAAAATCTTCACTGTTTTTTGTCGAAAAGCCATATAAAATTGAATAAATATCGGTTTTCCACACAATATGATCCAGTTTAACCGTTTGAACAAACGAACGAATTGAAGCCGAAGTTATCGCGTTTTTCATTGAATCACTACAGTTTACAATAGCAGTATAACTTTCATTCATCTGTGTAATGTTGTCAGATAAACTGGTATTGTTTTCTTTCATTTCGTTAACCGAGCTCACTGCACTTTTTATCGAACCGATAATATTGTTCACCAACTCTGCCACTTCACTTGCTGACTTATTGGTTTCATTGGCAAGTGAACGCACTTCGTCTGCAACCACACTAAAGCCTCGCCCGGCTTCGCCGGCTCGCGCAGCTTCAATGGCCGCGTTTAACGCGAGCAAATTTGTCTGATCCGAAATGCTTGAGATAGTCGAAACAAAAGAGTTAATACTGTCAGCTGTATCAGACAAACCCGAAATATTATCAGACATCCAACGCATTTTGTCGCCCATAGTATCCATTGAATGTACGATGCCACTCAATGAAGCCTGAGAAGTATCAAACAGACTATTTACGGTAGAAATTGAGTCTGTTTCAGCGTCAATCAGTTTGAAAGACTCAAGCACGGTTTGGCGAATGCCCTCTACCTGTTCAAGTGAATTCATCACACTTTCAGCCAACTTTTGTTCATAATAACCGCTCAGGTTTTGTTCCATTTCCTGTATTTGAATCATTAACTCATTATTTTTATATTTTTCTTGCGCAAGCTGAGTTTCTAAAGTTTCAATTCTCTGTTCTAGACTGTTATTACTGGCTAACTGCTGATTATATTTTGCACTTAAAACAAACATATAGGATCCTCAAGTTTTTCCCAAGTATTAACTATCATACAGTTTAAAAACTTATACAATAGTTCAGGCGACAAAAATCAGATTAATTTAAGTTGGCGCTTTCAATTTGCCAAAAAACGCTGCAAGTGATTAAATCTAAAGTAATTTAAGTGAAAGCAAAAGGAAATCAAATGTCAGTAAAAAAAACGATAACATGCCTGCTTTTGTGTGCTTGCCTGCCCGGTTGCAAAAACCTTCAGGATAATACCTATACAGAAATTGATGTGGCTGGTTTTGAAGATGTCATCAAACACTGGAACGATCAAAACGATAAAGATCCACAGCCCAGATATCAGCTCAAACAAATTACAAAAATTGCAGACAATATACTGGTATATCAACGATCAAATGGAGGTTGGCCGGAAAATAAAAATCCGCTCAGAATAATGACACCAAAAGAGATAAAGCTGCAACAATCGTTAAAAAACGCTACCGATACGAGCTTTGATAATCGCAATGTTTACCCTCAAATTCGCTATCTGGCCGAGGCATACCTGCAAACTGCAGAGGATAAGTATAAACAGGCTGTTATCCGTGGTCTTGAATTTATATTAGCCGCGCAACTGGATAACGGTGGTTTTACGCACTCGCCACCCAGCACAGATAAATATTACGGACACATCACCATTATGGACGATGTGACATCTGGCGTGTTGGGATTACTCCAGGAAATAAAATTGGGTAGCCCGCGCTTTGCGTTTTTATCAGCCGATTTAGTTAACCGAATCAGTCTGGCACACACAAAAGGCGATCATCTATTACTTAAATTACAGGTGAGTATTAAACAAAAACCGGCAATATGGGCTGGTCAGTATGATGCCAAAACCCTAAAACCTACTCAGGGCCGCGCGTTTGAGCTGGCCAGCGTTGTCAGCCGGGAAAGTGTGGATGTGGTCCGCTATTTAATGAGTGACCCTAATCCAACGCAGACAAAAATAAACGCCATAAATCATGCGATTAGCTGGTTCAAAAACGCAGCATTAGGCGGATTTGATATGGTAAAAATTGAAGCTGAACCGGTTCGATACAAATACCACACCTCAACCTGGGACAGAATAATTATTGAAGATAAGCACGCTGAGCCTATCTGGGCTCGGTTTTATGATACCGATAGCAATTTGCCTTTACTTGCAACACGTGAAGGCAAACGGGTTCAATCATTGGCAGACATTTCGAGAGAGCGCCGAACCGGATACGATTGGTACGGGCGCTGGCCGGCAAAACTGATCAACGAAGAATATCCGCTCTGGCTTAAAAAGCATCATTTATAGAACAAAGCTATCGGCATTCAAAGTAAATCTAGATTTCATTTTTCGCGTATTTAAAAGTAAGCTAATACCGGCTTGCTTTTAACAGGCGAATTAATGAAATTCTTGATAGCGATACTACTGACGCTTTGTTTTACACACAGCCAAGCTGACACCGAAAATACATTAACCAGAGTGTCAGAATTAATCTGGAAAAACCGGGTCATTTTAATTTGGACAGATAGCCCTGCATTTTATCAAAATACCCTAAAACAGTTTAGCGCCGGGATGAAAGACAGAGATATAGTTTGGTTTATTTTCAATGGTTCAAAAATAACCAGTAATTTTAGGGGCTTGATTGCGGATACTTTTGTCACAAATACGACCCGCGATTATCTACCCGGCGAGCACACTTTATTGCTTATCGGAAAAGACGGCGGGATCAAAGTCAGGCATCATCAGTTGCGACCGAACGACTTATTTGAAATTATCGATCAAATGCCAATGAGGCAATATGAAATAAAAGCCCGCCAACAAAACGGGCCAGGTTAATATCAGCCGGCTCTATTTAACCTCAACTCTGGTTAAGAAGTTATTTAACCTCAGCTGCGTATAAGAATAGTTGAAGTAAAATTGGACTTTAATTTTCTAAATATAACCACAATCTTGTTTATTTTACGTTCCAATGTGGATAGCTTTTCGTCTATCAAGGCATTTTTGTGTACCTAATAGCGAGCTATTAGTCAGAAAAATAACGCTGAGAGGCGGAAAAATAGACTCGTTGGGCAATTTTTATTATGCTCAGCTGAGGTTATTTACAGCAATTCACGACCGTGTGGTCTGCTAAGATCTATCTCAGGTCCGGCGGGAATGATCTGTGTTGGATTGATATGCTTATGACTAAAATAATAATGACGTTTTATTTGTTCAAAACTTGTCGTTTCAGCAATGCCCGGTGTTTGGAATAAATCTCTCAAATAGGCTGATAAGTATTGATACTGCTCAATTTGTTTTTTATTACACTTAAAATGACCAAAATAAACACAATCAAAGCGAATAAGCGTGGTAAATAAACGCCAGTCTGCTTCGGTAATCGCATCGCCGGTTAAATAACGTTTTGTCGCCAACAATGCATTTACTTCATCCAAGGCTGAAAACAAATTTTCAAATGCACTATGATAAGCATCCTGTGTCGTTGCAAACCCGGTTTTATAAACGCCATTGTTGATATTATCGTAAATAAAAGCATTGATACTGTCTATGTCTTCCTGCTTTTCAGCCGGATACAAATCTAATGTATTACCCGTAATCTGATTAAATGCTGAATTAAACATCCGCAAAATTTCAGCAGATTCATTACTCACAATACAATTTTGCTGTTTATCCCAAAGCACAGGCACAGTCACCCGCCCACTGTATTTGGGATTATGGCGGGTATAAATCTGATGTAAAAAGTCACTGTTAAATAGAGCATCACCGCTACTGTAACTTTTTTGATCAAATGTCCAACCGTTTTCGAGCATATCCGGACTGACGACAGACACACTAATATGTGATTCTAATCCTTTGAGTTTTCTGGCAATGAGTGTTCTGTGTGCCCAGGGGCAAGCCAGCGAAACATATAAGTGATAACGACCCGATTGGGCTTTAAAACCTGCTTTGCCGCTCGGTCCGGCCTGTCCGTCAGCGGTTACCCAATTACGCAGCTGTGACGCTTCACGTTTAAATTTACCCTGATTGGCTTTTGTATCATAACCGACATCCTGCCATACGCCGTCAATCAATAATCCCACAATATACCTCCGATAAGTTTGTAAATTTAGGGCATGTTTACCTTTCGAGTACAAATGTTATTCTAACTGAGCGCCCTCAAATCACGGCGCGAAAGATAAACAGGCCTTAGGGTAAATCAAACACTAACGCAGTCACTTGTATTTGGCCAGTATTTAAAAAAGTGACTGTATTTTGATCTGTGATTTTAGCGCCATCACCTTCAGCTAAAACCTGACCATCCAGCTCTAAATCGCCTTTAACCAAATGAAGATACAATTTACGTCCGGTTTGAATCCTGTAAGTCAGCTCTGAACCAATCGGTAAAATAAGCTGATGCAATTGCGCATCTTGCTTAATTTTCAAACTGTCATTGTCCCCACCCGGCGAAACAATAGTAGTCAACCCGGGGTGCTGGCCAAATGCTTTTTGCTGATAACCCGGCTCACCGTCAAACTCATCTGGCTCAATCCAAATTTGCAAAAATCTTAATATCTGAGTATCAGATGCATTATATTCACTGTGATATATTCCCTTACCTGCAGACATTAACTGAAACTCTCCGGCAGGCACAGTTTCTATATTACCCGTACTGTCTTTATGCGCAATTTCACCTTCAAGCACATAGCTGATAATCTCCATATTTTGATGACCATGGGTTGCAAATCCGCCAGCTGGGCTAACTGTATCATCATTAATTACGCGCAGCGCTGAAAACCCCATCTGATCTGGATCATAATACTGTCCGAAGGAGAAAGTATGACGGCTGTTAAGCCAGCCAAAGCTGGCTTGTCCGCGATCTTTTGCTTTTCGAGTTTGAATCATAAATTCACCTCAGGTTTTATTTAAGCAATTTTTGTTTAATTACAGAGTCAAGCGCCAGCTTGCCGCTGCCCGAAATAGCCAGAGATACGCTTGCCGCCAGTAACGCCAGACCAAATTCATAACCATTGTTTGACATAAACAAACCGTTCGCAAAATGTACTGAAAAAATCGCAACAACCATAGTTAACGCCAGTACAACAGCTGCCGGACGGGTTAATAAACCCAACAAAATAAACAAGCCACCAAAAAACTCACCGCTTCCGGCTAACAGCGCCATTAAATAACCTGGTGCCAGACCAATTGACTCCATCCAGCCGCCCGTACCTTCAAGGCCATAGCCACCAAACCAACCAAATAGTTTTTGCGCGCCATGCGCCATAAAAATAATGCCAACCGGAATTCTAAGTGCCAATGGCGCTAACACAGCATTGGATTCTACAAGTTTATTCATTAAATTTTTCATCATGTTTCCTCAATAATTTTAAATTTCAATAAGTGTACAGGAAGTGCTTCCTGAAAAGGTTGATACTGAGTATAGTCATGCTAAGCTAAACAAAAAACCGAAACATTTTGAGCTATTAATTCAAATATTTTGAACATAATAAATAATGCATTCTTCTATCACATTAGACGCACTCAGAGCCTTAGATGCGATTGACAAAACCGGTAGTTTTGCTGCAGCAGCCAAACACTTGTATAAAGTCCCCTCGGCGCTCACCTATACAATCAAAAAACTGGAAGAGGAATTAGCCGTTCCCTTGTTTGATCGTTCAAAACAAAGAGCGGTTTTAACACCAGCCGGGCAGTTAGTGCTCGAACAGGGACGCGAGATTTTATTGGCGACAAACCGCATGTTCGATTCAGTTAAACAATTAGAATCCGGCTGGGAGCTGGAAATTAAAATCGCTCGCGATACAGTTGTGCCTTTTACACCGCTTTTTAACCTGGTAAATGAATTTAATCAGCTTAAACAAGATGTTGATATCAGTTTGAGTGAAGAAGTGCTGGCCGGTGGCTGGGATGCACTGCAGAATAAACGGGCAGATATTGCCATTGGCGTTTCCGGCGAACTCCCCAAAGGATTATTTAACCTGCATAAAATGGGCTCAATTCGGTTTAGTTTTATGGTTGCAGCCAAACATCCACTGGCTCAAATTAAACACACACTAGACGCTGACGACTTACAAGCTTTTCCGGCGATAGTCGTAGCCGATACAGCACAAATTCTACCCGGTCGAAGTTCTGGCCTGTTTGACAGCAAACAGGTAATTCGCGTACATAATATGGCCACAAAAGTCGCAGCTCAGGCTCAAGGAATTGGCGTTGGTTTTTTACCGTTACACCTGGCCAAACCTTATCTAAGCACTGGTGAACTGGTTGAAAAAACCTGCTCCATTCCAAGACCCGATATAGATTTATACCTAGCCTGGAATAAAGGACAGCAAGGCAATGCATTGAATTGGTTCATCGAACAGCTCAAATCTGTAGACTGGCAATTTTAAAAAGCGCATTAAACGAATTCGTTATCGTCATATCAAAAAAACTGGCAAGATGGCTGTGATACTGAATTCAATGCTTAGAGACTGTGTTTGGTGGGAAGCGCCAAAAGTTTAAAATTAACTATTGACGCCATAGTCTCTTGTTAGTTACCGATTAACCTACTGATTGGATAAGCGAAAGTTCCATAAACAAGTCCTCCAAGAAATAATGACATGTAAATAGAGATGAACCAAGAAAACACTAATTTAAAATAATAGATTGGTAACAGGAAAACCGAACTGCTAGGCAAAGGCTTTTTAGGTAAACCGCGACAAAAAATTAGTAGAAAAAGTAATGCAGTACTCCAAAATAAACCTAAAAGAATAAGTACATGGGGCAGCTCTGTTATTGGAATGTTTTCCCCAAGTTCGGCTCTAGGCAAATACAAAAATGCAGACACACCGAAAAGAATCACACACAAAAGCACAAGCCACAGATGAGGCTTTAGAAATTGTGAAAGTTTAAACATGATGCATGGTGTCATAGGTAACTAACGCTCTAATCAGCCGACGCTTTAGCGGTCGGCTGCATTAGCTTGTTGGACGAAGCCGCTACGCGGCAGAATAAAGAGATCGTGGCTTTAATTAAATAACGGCTAATACCGGCCGCTATTTAATTGGAGTCCACTATGAACCGCCACGATCAAACTCAATTTAATACTTTATATTTAACTTATATCAACTAGTTAAAATTGCAAGGTAAAAGCGATAAAACCATTGAATGTTATTCTCACGCTTTACGCCAAATTGCCCACTTTTTTGATTGCTGCCCGGATAACTTATCCGTTGAAGATTTAAAACGCTACTTTCTCTATCTGGTTGATAATAAGTCATGGAACGCGGTTAAAATTGCCCGCAATGCCATTCAGTTTTGCTATAAACATGTATTGCACCGCCCGTGGACTTGGGTCGATATTGTTAAGCCGCCCAAAGTGCAAACCGCTCAGGATGTTTTATCCTTGCATGAAATTGAGCTCATTATTAACGCCACGCGCAAACTCAGTTATCAAACTTATTTTTTAGTCACTTATAGTTTAGGCCTGCGTTTAAGTGAGGCGCTGAATCTACAAGTTTCAGATATTGACAGTCATTTAATGCGCGTGCATTTACGCTTTACTAAATCTAAAAAAGACCGTTTTGTTCCTCTGCCTCAAGTCACCTTGCTCGCGCTGCGCCGTTATTGGAAAACCCATCGTCATCCCACTTTGTTGTTTCCCGGTGGTAAAGCGCCTTATGAGCGTAACGGTCAACCTATGGTCATGGATAAAGGCGGCGTGCAAAAAGCCATTAAGTTAGTCGCAAAAGAAGTGGGTATCAGTAAAAATGTCCATATTCATACCCTTCGTCATTCAATTGCAACCCACATGCTTGAGCGTGGATTAAGTTTGCGCAGCATTCAATTATTTTTAGGCCACGCCAATCCCGATACCACCGCCAAATACACTCGGATGACTCAGGAAACCGCGCAAAATTCGGCGCTGATGTTAAACGATTTAATGGATACCTTATCCATCCATTGGCAGGGTGAATTATGTGGTGATAGGGGTGATAGTGGTGATAGTCATGATTAATCTTGCCACTATTGCTCGCTTATATGGTGAGCAGATGCAGTTAAAATACGCCAATCAAATGCGACCTGAGCACAGGCGTGCGCTGGATGATATTCAATTATGTCATACCCCATTACTCGGTCATATTGAATACCGGTGCCGTGATTGCGATAAGCATCAACAAAGTTACCCATCCTGCGGTAATCGACATTGCCCCGGTTGCCAACAGCATCATAATGCGCAGTGGTTACAACGCCAGCAACAACGACTGTTACCTGCGCAATATTATTTAGTGACCTTTACCTTGCCCAAACAATGGCGTGGCTTATGTTATGGCTATCAGAAAACCGTGTTTAATGCTTTATTTCAAAGTGCTGCCGATACCTTAGCCAGCTTTTTTAACCGTGATAAACAACTTGGGCCTCAACATGGCTGTTGTATGGTGTTGCATACCCATTCACGCCAACTTGAATTTCATCCGCATGTTCATTGTATCGTGCCTGCGCTGGCAATGGATAAGTCAGGTCAGCTGATTAAGCAAAAAAGCGGACGTTACCTGTTTAATGCTGACAACTTAGCCAAGGTCTTTAGAGGTAAAATGCACCAAGCCTTAACCGATGCAAAGCTCAAAGCGCCTCATTCCCCTAAACACTGGGTGGCTGATTGCCAGCATGTTGGTCAGGGTGAACAAGCCCTCATTTATTTATCTCGTTACTTATATCGCGGGGTGATTGCTGAAAAAAATATGCTAGCGCTAAGTAACCACAAAGTGACCTGGCAATATAAAGACAGCAACACGAAACAGTTTGTCTCGCGCATAGATAACGCCGTTGATTTTTTATGGCGCGTGATAAAACACACTTTACCAAAAGGCTTTCGCCGCAGCCGCAATATGGGTTTGCTGCATGGCAATGCCAAACTCAAGCTCAGGCGTATTCAACTCTGGTTAAAAGTGAAACTATCTGAGATAACACTAAAACCAAGACCCAAGATAATGTGCCCTTGCTGCCATCATGAAATGGTGTGTACCGGCGTGGTGCGTAAACGAATGAATATGACGACGAGGTAAAACAAGGAGGTGTGTACGGCTGCATGGATGATGGCTCACCTAAGGCATTAAACAAACTGACAGGAGAAAAAACTAACATGAAAACAATGCGTTAAACATCACGACCGAAAACGGTCTAGACTCACTCGCCTTGAAAAAAGTCAACCATGACGACAACTTTATTTATTTCCTATATAAGCAGAACTTAACACCGGGCTTGTGACGTGCAAGGATGCACTAATGCCGTGACTGCAGGATGCAGAGGAATGGTCCAACAATAGGATCAAGTTGCGGCTTCGCGCAACCTATCCTTATTTATTATGTTTTTTCCCACTTGTACCAAGGTCCATGGTGTTCTCGGTAGTAAGCCTTATAATTTTGCTGACAATAACAACATATACAAAGCTCATAATCTGGCCAGCCGTTTTCGAGCTTTGTTTTCTCCACGACCTTTATATACCCTAGCCTTTCTTCTTTCAACGGAGTATACAGGGAAGCCATTGTATATAAATTACAAAGACACTGTTCTGTAGATTTAACAAAGTCTAATTTAAATATTGCAAAATGAGGATATCGCCTTCCATCATAAAAATAATCAGAATGACCAATTCGAGAACCGAGAATAAGAGCTGATGCCTCAGATATTGGCTTCAAGTGTTTAGAAAGAGATTTGAGCCTACCAACATCTCTCAATTCAATAATTTCATTTAAAGCATTACTATGCTCATCTAAATCACCTGAAAAAAGCTTGGCAAATAGAGGATCTTTTTCGTTTTTGGCAAAAACCATCAGCAGCTTTTTAAAAAAGCCAATTGAACAGGAAATCCAAATTAAAATGATTAATAAGAGCAGAATGTAAATCATAAAAACAGTCATGGTAGAACGACCCAGTACTGAGCCGCCCCCATACAGATCCGGACGTGCGGAATTACCGCATCCGGCTCTTCATTAATATCATTGCCCGTGTAAAACACAAAGCCCCTAATACCAGTCTACTGCAATCAACCGCTTGCTGACCCGTAGTGGTTTTATTTGAAAATATCCTAACATATCTTTAAAACCTAACCAGTTAAAACTCTGTCTTTGACTGCGCCTATTTAACCATTTGTATAAGGTATGCAGTACAAAGTTGTATATCCTGCTAATACTTTTACTATTGTCCGGTAGCCCAAAGTAATTTTGAATGCCTACCAGTTTTCGCTTGAGTCTCGGCATGGTTATATTCAGTCGTTTTCGAACGATTTTGCTTTACCCATTAGTATAGCTCACTCAGCATAAGTTTATGCTTTTTCCGACTCGTAACCCGTTTTAATCTTGGCTCGCCTTGACGGTCTTTGCCCCAGTAACATTCAAACCCTAAGAAGTTAATTCTTCTGTCTGGTTTTCCGCTTGGGTGAAAGCGGCTGAATCTTATGAGGAGCGTTTTATCTTTTGCCAGCTCTAAATTAAACTTTCTTAATCTATTGCCCAGTATTCGATAAAACAGCTGTGCATCTTGTCGATATTGAAATGCGGTGATAAAACAATGCATTAAACATCACGGCCGAAAACGGTCTAGCTTCACTCGCCTTGAAAAAAGGTCAGCCATGACAACAAATTTATTTCCTATATAAGCAGAACCCGACACCGGACTTGTGACGTGCAAGGAAGCACTAATGCCGTGACTGCAGGATGCAGAGGAAACGGCCCAACAATAGGATCAAGTTGCGGCTTCGCGCAACCTATCCTTATTTATTATACGCACAAAATTTCGACTTGCTTAATGGCGTTAGAGAACACCTTATGACATTTAAATTTCGGACTATCTCCGAGCTTATGCCAGAAAAAGTTAAACTCATGGCCACCATCATCTTGCGTGTAAAAACTCCAGTTATTCGGCAGGTCTTCCGTAACTTCACAAAGAACAAAATGCCAAAGTTGATTTTGAAAACCGCTTTCCCAAATACCTAGATACTTGGTACTGGAAACTTTGGATATACCCGATTCCTCTTTAAGCTCCCTAAGTGCTGCACTTTCCACTGAGCTGTCGGTTAATTCTAATGTCCCTTTTACCAACTGCACATCAGCTAAAGGATGTTCAAATAGCAGTAATTCTAGAGTAGCAAGTGAGTTTCGAAGTACAACAGGACACACTTTGACTTCTCTATTTTTAATCCTTTTGGTCACTGAACTCACCTGTGCATATAACGCCACCACCCGCTGAACGCATTTGGCTAAAATTTGTAATAAAATGGAGCATAGCGGAATTTCAAATTTTAGCCAAGTAGTGAGGTCGGTGTGATTGGCCTTATTAGATTTGAGCGACGAAAAGCTCGCATAAACACAGTGCTATGCAAAGCCTATAAATCATACGATTTTCTAAATTGTGAATAATACTTCATTGTTATCAAAACAAATTGAACGCTAGCAACTGCTAAACCCACTGCTAAAAAATACACGTTTTCGCTGTAATTATATGTGGCAATAGATGACCATAAAATGTATATGGCGTTAATACCAACAAAGCTAATTACATTTACGTGCTTTTCAAATTGCAAGCCAACTGGGTACTTATTTAAAGAAAGTATCTTTAAGATAAAGACGCCAATATAGAAAAGGACAAAGTTCCAAACTATTGTGTAGATAATCAACTTCATTACTTCAATGAAGAAGTTGAAAATTGTTTCTAAGACACTGTCCATTTGTATTTGTTACCTATTTTTTTAATCGTCATGGTAGAACGACCCATTGCTGGGCCGCCCCCATACAGATCCGGACTTGCCCCATTATCAAAATTAGCACCGCATCCGACTCCTCAATTATATTATTTACCGCGCAGTATGTTGCCTTCGCAAAGTTGCTTAATTTGTTCATTTTCTCCATTTCACCCGATAATCACTTAACCAAACTTTAGCTCAACTGAATGTCATGTTTGTACCTTAGTTTTCATACAATATCCAGCCCTACATGTCCGGTGTATGTTTCCGTTACAAACGCAATATAACCGCCAATCCCTTCGTGTAAAGGCAAATAATTGTTGGCTAAAATAGCGACGCAGGAGCATAGCAACTCTTATTTGTCCTGCTGCAATGACTGGTTAGTGAGCATTATCTCAACTTTATCAAAGACTTCTTTTGATGATGAGCAGCTACTTAAGAACTCTTCTTCATTCAAAAAACTTTTCTCCGAATGCCCATCTGTATAAGTAATTTTTAAACTATAAGATGGGTAGCCATCCCAAGAATTTAATCCAAAAAAACTACACCAAACATACCCTATTTCTTCGGATAATAATTTAATTTCTTCGCTACTCAAAATTACTGGTGCATGAGGTTCTTTTTTATCAAGTGTATTCTTTTTAAAAACAATAAAATCAATGTCGTTTGAAAACCAAAGCTTTGGATAACCACCAAAAATTGCAAACCCGATAATTAAGACGAACAGTAATACTTTCATTTGCTCACCAACGCCCGCCTAATACGCTTTGCGCTGGCGGGCTTTTTGCGTGTTTGCTAAAAGCATGACAGCTTAGCAAAATTGATTTAAGGCGCTTGTTAGCTGCTTAATTTATTGACTACAACTGAAAGCTCTTTGCCGCCAATATTTATGGTAGCTTCTTTACCTAGCTCAACAGATAAAGTTGGCGCTATACGCTCTCCACCTAATTTTAATTCGGTTGCTAAGTTTACAATTGAACCGTCGACTGGTGTCAAAGTAAGAGAAAAAATGTATAAGTCACCAACTGAAATAGATGCTTCTCCATTTGGGTTAACGACTAGAGTCGGTGATCCAATTAGTTTTTCATCATCATATAGTTTTGCGTTTATTGTAAAATTGTCATTTGCTTGAGCAGTTGTAACAAAGCCCAGTAAAGCAACTAATCCGATTAATTTTTTCATTTTTATCTCCGTATATTTAATGGTACTGCTTAAAGCATTTTCCGCCACCATATGGTGGCGGAAAATGCTTGGCTAAAATTAGGCACGAAGTGACGCTAGCCAAACTTTTTGCGTCCCTTCATTATGGTTTTGTTATGCGTAGACCTTAATTACTGGCCACACTCCATCGATGTGTACCTGCTTCATCCTTCACACAAGTCATTATAATACCTTCGGGATCTTCTATAACCTCAATTCCTTGAGCAGTTGAAATAGCCTGTTCAGATTTTTTCTTAGCCCCTGTAGAGTATTCTTTACCTTTATAGATACAGAAATTACTGCTCTCCGTAGTGATATTATTAATTTCCTGGTTTGTACTTGAACATGCTGATAGAAGCAAAGGTATTGCGAGCATCCAAGTTTTAGATATTTTATTCATAATCTTCCTCCTTGATTGTTAATTAGAAAGTTTAATTGACGCATAACGCTTTAGTATTCATGCACACGTAGTTTGTGTGTAAATGAATCATTTGTTGAACGGGCAAACAACACTGTTTTCTGGTTTGATTTATGCTTTAATGAATAAGTGTGAAATTTGCTTTTTAAGCTCAGTTGGCATGGCAGGTTATTTCCCTTTTATTGGCATTTCATCAATCCATTTAGCTGTGTTATGCGCCTGTATTAACGGTAATTTAAGCCAATTTAGCCATTTTTTGCAACTTTATTTTCCATACACGCAGCAAGGCTTGACCCAACTCAACGGGCTGTATTCGTTTATTGATTTTATTGCCTTAAAATTTTCAGCCGGCTAATGCTGGCTCCGTTAACTTCCGGCCTGGCAATAAAATACTCACCAGCTTCAACTCACCTGCTTTAACTCACCTGCCTGACACACTGTGCACGGCCAATGCATTTCTTTGTCTGCCTTTGGTTTTACTGTGCTGGTTTTGTCTGTTTTTCATTGTGCTTTAATTAGCTTCACTTTACGCTTTCGGCACGCATTCGCTAAAAAACCATAGTGGCGTATTCGCATTAAGCCTTTCGACAGTATGTGTTGCAAATACCGCCGGATAAACTCATCCGTTTTAAGTGTCATCACTTTGTTTTGGTTATTATCCCGGTAGTCTTTGTATTTAAAGTTCACTGAGTGGCTTGTATGTTTAACTATTCTTGATTCTGACATCATGCCTTTTCGGGTATATCTCGCCATATAGCTCAGTAATTGCTGGCTATGGCTTAAGCAGGGTTTGGCGCTAATGGCGTAACCAGCCCATTTTCTAGACTTTGAGCCTAACACAGGATATCACAATAAAAAACGGAGCAGCTATTACCCTGCCCCGCCTTTAACGGTGATATTTTTACGACAATTAAAGTAAAACCTTTCGCTTATTTCGCGTTTATAAGCGCTTCTATTTTATCCCAGTTAACCAATTTAAAGTTTTGTGGTTGAGCCGGCATTACGTTACGCCCATCCTGTACCACTAATAATCCATTTGGATATTGAGGCCCTAAATATGCTGAGGTTACGGCCAATCCATCGGTTTCTGATGCGCCGTCTATGCCATTCGCCGGATCTGCACCCACCGAAAACTGTACCAGTGGTTTTTCAGTTTTTAATGAAAACACCACATACGAGTCATTACCCTGGCTGGATACAACCAAATATTTTTCATTTTTACCATGGTAAATTGACATGCCTTCCAAGTCATCAAATATCACTTTTTGGTCATTTTTATACACTAAAGTAGGTTGAATCCCGCCATTTTCTTCCGCTGAAATTTTCCAAAGCCCGTAACCTTCTTCTCCTAAATATAAAGTTTGCGTATCGGCATCAGCTACACAGCCTTCCGGCTGGGAGTTAACTTTAAATTCGCGTACTAATTTACCGGTTATTTTTTCACCCGAAAAATCAACTAAATACTGATGGAATACACCACTTTCGTCATTGATAAATACATAGTGGTTATGAGTTTCAGGCGATTTGTATGTACACAATCCATACACATCCGGCAAGCTGGTTGGCAAATCAGCTAAAGCCGATACCTGTCCATTTTGGCTGATTTTGTAAAGTGAAATTGTATTAAAACTTCGGTTACTCGCCGCGGCAATATCAAACTGCTCACCTTTAAATGTGGCTCCATAACTAATATCAACATTATTCACTCGTCCAGAATCAATACTGGTTTGGGTGTTACCCTGAAGGTCATAAACATATAACCCATAACGTTTATCTGTGCCTAAAATCAGACTCGCTTCAGGATTGTTTGGATTAACCCAAATTTCCGGATCATCTGCAGCATCACCAAAGCGAGCTACCGGTTGGGTTTGGGCATCAGCGGTAATTTCAGTAATTGCATTTTTTGTCAATTCACGCGCTTTTAACTTCAATGGAACCGCTGTGGTTTGATAGCTCATGCTTTCATCATCGTATAACGCAAGTAAAACTTTGTTTTGCGATAAAACTTTAGCACTAACGCTTTCATTAGCGATACCATCCGCAAACTTAAATTCTTGCATTGCCCATTTTGCTGATTCAGACGCTGGTATCTGATAGTGCTGCACCGCTGAAATTTCTGGCAATGCGACCAATAGGCTACCATCAGCAAGCAAGCTGATATCTTTTATTTCACCTTCCAGTTGACCAAATGGCTTTTGCAATGCGATGGCTTTACGTGATAAATCACGTTCCGGATTAACCGAATACTGCCAAACACCTGTCATTTCTTCTGCAATGTAAAGCTGCGCAGTTTGATCATCCACAGCACAAGCCGAGCTCTCAGGTGGTGCAGAAAATTGACGAATTAAATAATTCACCACCTGCTCTGAATTGGCCTGATAGACCATACGCTGCTCAACTGTATTTTGAGCGGTTAAAATAAACGCATAAATATCCTGAGTTTTAGCAGACTGATATAAGCAAACATTATTAATGGACGCTTTCTCTAATTTGATACTGGCTGACAGTTCGAACTCGCTCGCAGCTTGTTTAGCAGACTTACGGAACAAGTTAACCTGGCCTTGCTCTTTCTCTATACTGGCAATTAAATATTGCGCTTTTCCCAGCGGGCGAACATCCAGTCCTTCATAGTTACCACTGTGCTGAGCCATGATTTGACCATCTGAATTCAGTAACATAACGCCATAGTTTTCGCTGTTTGCAACCCAGAATTTATCACCAAAAGGCATTACTTTATGACCATTTAGTTTTTCTTTAGCAAGCAAGACAGTGCTTGAATGGCGAGTTTTATGAGCTGTTGTTTGTGTGTCTGTATTTTGGGTACTACCACAGGCCGACAAGCCTGATACCAATGCCGTAATCAGCATTGAATACTTAAATAAATTCATTAATGACTAACCTTCATTTTACTTTTAACGGGCTAAACCGAGTTGCTGACTCAATAGCCTCTATTTAATAATTCGGGTGTGATAAATCAGTTTGCCTTTTGCGGTCACCATTTGGATCAATATTTGATTTTGAGTCACGGTTAACGCAGTTACGCCAGCCTGAGCTTCGGCAAATTCGGTAAATTCGCGTGTTTTGACATCTCTGACCGCACTGCCGGCACCCGAGATAAAATGCTGTACAGATTTGCCTTTAATTTTATTGTGCTGCAAATCGTGCTCATGTCCGGCAAAATAAGCGTCTACCTTATATTTTTCTAAAATGGGCTCCAGCTTCTGTCTTACTGAATCCGTTTTGCCATAACGCTTACCGCTGCTGTACATAGGGTGATGGCCAACCACTATTTTCCATTTAGCCTGACTGCCTGACAGTTGCGTATTCAACCATTCAAGTTGCGGCTCAATTAGTTGAGAACGAACATTGGCATATTTAGCTTCATGCTGATATTTGGCTTCAAACGGGTTGGTATCTAAAAATACAATCAATAGTTGTTCATCAGATTCCGGTAGCTGAAAGGTTTTTGAGTAGTAACGGGCCGGCATATTCCAGCGTTTACTGACCTGGCTATAATCAATTTGAGCCTGAACATTCCCGCGGTAGTCATGATTACCCAGTACCAGATACCAGGGTTCAAACAAGTGCGGGCCGGTGTAAATTGCTTCAAAAGATGACTTTAAATAAGGGTCACTCACACTGGCGATGCCATCAGGATAAAAGTTATCACCGGCAGAAATAATAAAATCTCCGTCCAGCCAATACATTAAATTATCCATTTGTTCAGCCACGTCTTTTTGCTGAAAATGACCATTGCGTCCCCAGTCACCTACCACTAAAAAGTTAATGGCATCGTCGGTAATTGTCAGGTTTTCAACCGGGCGCTGCTGATACCAGTGTTCATCTTTGTACAGCGCGGCGTGCGCTGTACAAAGTAAAACAAACTGAAGTAGCACTAAGCTTGTTTTAATTAACCTCATTAGAATGATGTCCAGCTAAAGCCTAACTCAAAAGTACGGCCGTAGGTTTCATACTGTGCATTGGTATTTTTGTTATCAAAATAATGATACATAGGCTCATCATTTAAATTAACTGCATTAAAATACACATGAGTTTGTTGGTTGATGTAGTATTTAGCGGTGAAATCAAACTGGGTGTGTGCGTCTTCATATCGCAGCATACCGTCATCAATTTCCTCTAAATTTTTGCTTTTATAAACGCTGGTTAAGCGCAGGCTTAATAAGTCGCTTTCATAACCTAAGGTAAAGTTAGCAGTGGTATCTGACTGATTAGGCAATTGGGTTTCAAACACCTCACCATCGACAATGGTTGTCGCTTCCGAGTCGGTTAAGGTTGCATTAGCAGCCATTAATAACCCAGAGTCAAAGCTTTTTACCCAAGCCAGTTCAATCCCGTCTAAGGTTGCACTTTCACCGTTTACCGGCTGGAATACTTCGTCATATTCTACCCAGTCACCACTGCCCGCTACGTCAGTGATAATCACAAAGTTATCAATTTCTTTGTGGAAATAACCTGCTGATAATACCCCAATATGGCCCGGATAATATTCAATGGATAAATCAAAGTTATCCGAAAAGTAAGGTTTTAACTCTGGGTTGCCAGCTTCCGCTTCACGCTCAGTTTCAAATACGCCATCGTCTTCTTCGGTTTTGCTTTCAATAATCTGAAACGCAGCCACATCTTCAAACTTAGGTCGAGCCAGAGTTTGAGTATAAGCGGCACGTGCAATAATTTTATCCGATACCTGATATTTTACGTTTACGCTGGGTAATACTTTGCTGTAGTCACGCTCGCCTGTCCATGGGGTTGTATCTACATATTCTTCATCGGCTTGCTCATCTTCAATCACTTCAACGCGTTGACCATGAGTTGAAAAATCAGTTTGTTCGTAACGTAAACCTGCAACAACCCCAAGCTGACCAATATCAAATTTGGCCATCGCATACGCCGCAAAAATATCTTCGTTTATCACAAAAGAGGCGCCTTGTGATTCTGCCTGTGAATCTAAATCGGCAATATCCAAATTCGCTTTTGACCCTGCATAATGCTTAGCCAAAGCACTTCGGTTTAAACCCGGACCAAAATCGCCTAAGCTCCAGTCCATATCTGATACTGCAAATTCAGCAGCATTAAAATTATCAAACGCATCACCACCGTCATAAATAATAATGTTGGCATCCGATGACTTTTCGCGTTGACGGTATTTAGTACCTACTTTAAATTCAACCAGTTGGCCGTTAATTTCAGCATTTTTGGTTAAATCAATTTTAAAGCTGGTTTCTTCATCTTTTGCACTTTCAGATTCATCTGAAATTTCATCCAACTCATAGTTAGCCAGGTCTTTAACCTCTGGTGCTTGTTCAACCATTGGCTTTTGACCCATCATGTCGCTGCTAATACCCAGTTCTTCAGCCACTATGGTGTAGTACAAAGCATTCGGATTTTCTTCGGTTGATTTTGAATAGCCCAACTGGTATTCCAACTTCCAGCTATTCAGTAAATGCTCAGCACCTGCGGTGATTGAAGTAATTTCCTGAGTTTCTTCTCTGTCTTTGGTCGCACGTTCAATTTCAGTTTCATCATCAAACGTAAAAGTATTGCTTAGCCTGAACTCATTATCTGAAAATTCACTATATAAAGTACGGATATAATATTGGTTGTTAAAGTCCGGGCGATAGTCAAAATTTACCGCAGCACCGGTGCGCTCACGGGTAATATCGTAAAATCTTTGTTCGACTTCATCATCGCCGTTTGACTCAATATTGTCTGAGCCAAAATTACGCTCTGAATACGATAGTGCCGCGGCAATAGCAAAAGTATCGTCGAAGCTGTCGGTAAAACTGGCCGACAATTTAGGACTGGTTTCGTCTCTAAGTTGGTTTTGTGAAATCTGGCCGGAAAAAGACATGGTTTGCACCGGTCGGTCAAAACCACTTAAGCTTTTAACAGCGATAGAGCCACCAATTGCATCGGCATCCATATCAGGCGTAACGGTTTTAGACACCTCTAAACCACCTACCAGTTGAGATGGGATCACATCCAGCGCGACTGAGCGCACGCCCGCTTCCGGCGATGGCACATTTAAGCCATTAATGGTGACGTTATTCAGGTTTGGATCTATGCCGCGAATACCGACAAACCGGCCTTCACCCTGATCTCGCTCAATAAACATACCAGGCAGTCGTTGTAAGGCTTCTGATACGTTTTGATCCGGAAATTGACCAATCGCATCTGCTGATACAATCGATTTGATGCTGTCAGCATTTTTTTGCATGTTTAATGCACCGGCCTGACCTGAACGTTGCGCGCTGACTATCATATGCTCAATAGTCAGTGGCTCACCTAAAAATAGATCTTGCTCTACCACACCGGATTCATTCACGCTGACTGAATAAGTTTTAGTAGGTTCACCCAAGTACTCAACTTTTAACGTGTAATTGCCTGCAGGCAAATTATCAAAACGATACTGCCCGGATAAATTAGTTACCACAGAGCGATTCAGCTCAACCAGGCTAACTTTAGCGCCCTTAAATATTTTTTGTTGATTTTGGTCTGATACTTTACCCACGATATCACCGGCAAAAGCGGTTGGTGTGAGCATAGCGGCTGCGCATAATACAGCCAGCTTATTCAGTTTAAACGAAGCCATTTTCATTGTTTGTATCCTTGAAGTTTTATAATTAAATACTTGTTTAACGCGTTTGAACGCATTAAACGGATACAGCTTCTGTTTTGCTATTAAACTTTTGTGACATCAAGCCTTTTTACGCCAAACCAATTAATAAAATGTACACTATTTGGTCAGTTTGAGCTAATTCGACCCCAACTAATTATTCAATATAATCATAAACTTAAATAAATAAACAAAGCGATATATCTAGCTTTTCATTGTTAAAATCATAAAAACACACAAGTCACTGAGCCAAATTGACCCCGGTTCTACAAGCAGATGTTTTATGACATTTTTAAGACATTTTGAGCCTCGTAGATTTTAGTTTTGATTAAAATGAAACCAATTAAAATCCGGCTGGATGAAGCATATTTGTTGGGAACTTTTCGGCCTAAAGACCGACCTACATTCCCGTTATTCCCGCGCAGGCGTAATGCTGTTCGTTCAAGGTTTTTTACTGGTTCCCACGCTCTGCGTGGTAACTCTATGTTTAGGACAATAGTGTTCTACTCGGGATAACGGTGTTCTACGTAGGGATAATGAATACACACATATGGCAGAGCTTAGGTGACAATGTAGGTCGGGCTTCAGCCCGATTAAAACCTAAATTGCCTGAATAATGAATGTTTGATGACACTTTTCGGCCTAAAGGCCGACCTACATTTCCGTTATTTCCGTCATTCCCGCGTAGGCGGGAATCCATAGTTGGGTCAGATTACTGCTTCCCACGCGCTACGTGGCCACCCTATGTTTAACTATCCTTCACCTCAAATAGAGACTTTTGGCCTAAAGGCCGACCTACATTTCCGCTGTCGAGGGGATAATGAATAAACATATATGGCAGAGCAAAGGGGACAATGTAGATCGGGCTTCAGCCCGTTAAGTGCCTTGATTTACAGAACGACAATCCGGGCTATAAGCGGTTTTAAAAATAAATACAATACAAAAGAAAAAGCGCAGCCGAAGCTGCGCTTTTAATTGAGAGAAGCACCATTTAGTTTTTAAACATATTGGTTAATGATTAAAAGCCAGTTTCAACCCATAACCATAAGCGGTCAACATCAGGACGTGCACCTTCGCCGCTGAATGCCGCATATTTAATACCAGTGGTGAAAGAACCAAATTTAGTCGCTGCAACTAAATCAATTTCATCACCATAATCCATGCCGCCTTCGTCAGATTCGAAAGTATGATAGAAAGCTTTTAACGCTACGCCTTTATATTTAGTGACAGCGCTCACATAAGTATCAACTAAACCATTAGGTAATGCATTTGAGTTAAACGTACCGCCTAAGAATACATCGGCAAAACCATTAAACTTGTGTAAAGTTGCCAATGGCGTAACAAAGTTACCCATGCCATCGTCTGAACCTAAGGTTTCCTGACCGATTTTAAAGGTGAAACCACTTAATACCGTACCTACTTCAAACATCATGTAGTCTGTATCGACATTAGCTGTTTTGTTGTCTTGAGTCGCGTATTCAGCAGCATACAAGAAAGGTACATCACCGCTTGTTTTACCAGTGAAGCTAACACCATAAGTATCCATTTCCTGAGTCGCTTCAGGTGCAACCTGATAGCCATAAGCAACGGCTTTACCAAATGCTGTATTGTAAGATAGGTTAACTAAAATAGTGTCTGCATCAACATCTCTTACTTCACCGAAAATTCGGTTGTGCTTATATACATATGAAAGGTTAGCTTTAAAGTCGCCTGCGCCATATACCACATTTAATGCATCAAATGTTTGTCTGTCTTGTCTCCAGCCAACATGACCTACATGACGATGACCATCCAGGGTTAATACCTGGCGACCTAATTTTGCAGTTAATCCACCATGAGTATAGGCAAGGTAAGCTTGTTCTAATTCAGTGAATTCAGGATCTGAAATTTCAGCAGCGCCTTTATTAACACCCGCCAATCCAACATTGTATTCGTCTTCACCTAATACAACGCGGTTGTCTTCAAATTCAACTAAGCCAGAGAAACCAGAGATATCTGCGGTTTTAAAACCAAGACGAGTGCGCAATGTCATGGCTGTGCCGTCGACATCACCAATTTCTGCGTCCTCGTATCGTAAACGGAAGTTACCAAACGCTTTACCTTCTTTGAAGGCGTCAGCGATCGTATCCGCCGCATAACTCGGAACAGAAACAGCGCCAGTGCTGATTAAAGAGAAAATAGCTAATGCTAATTTAGTTTTTTTGTTTTCCATGTGTCACTCCCAAGTAACGTTTATTTAAGGTTAAAAATAAATCTTTTGAAAGTGATGTTGGATGTGTAAAGCTGTGATTAGATTAGTCTAGTTTGATTGCCTAAGTCAAGCGTTTTATGGGTATTTTTATATATTTTTCAATAACTTAATTAAAACAAAATAGAATACAAGAAAGCAGCAAGGTTGTTTGTAAACCTTGCTGTTAAACAGGTGAATTGTTTGTAAAAATTACTTCAGCGGCCAGTTAGCCGAGTTTCTTTGCTGCCATATTTGCTCTGCTTTGAACTTAGATTGTTTAACAGCTTCCTCGCTGCCATTTAATTTATATATGTCACTGTCTGTCAGTAACAGAATAATGCTGATTGTGCCAATCACGGCTTGCTCCGCATATTCATTTTGTTCTTGCTTTAGCCACACCTGTTTAATTGAATTTAAATCCAGCTCGCGTGGTTTTACCTGCCAGCTTTCAAGCCCTGGCGGTACATTATAAAACGCTCGTTCCCCGCTTCGGGCACAATGCAGTTTAGCTTCACGCTCTGGATTAAATTCAATTTCACCACCTTCTCCGCGAAAACATAACACATTGTTATCGCGGGTAATTTGAGCTGCATCAATATGACGCTCATCAAAATGTCTGTGGTGCACACCGTGTAAACTGTAAGGTGCTGAAAACGGGTTTAGCATTCTGGCCAGGGTATTAGCTGGCGACCTCAGACCAAATAATGCTCTGAGCTGAATCAGTTTATCCAGCTTTGGATGAACCTGTTCCAGCTCCTGATAACAAAAACCAAAATTTGCTAATTGAGCTTCAGCCTCAGTTTTATTTTGAGCTGGTTTAAAACCAAACTCGGCTAAACAATCTTTTAAATAAAGACGTTTTGAATCTGGTTCAGCTGTACCATGAATCGCAATTTTTAAACCTTGACCGGCCAATGCTAACACCGCCAGTAAAAACCAAGGTAAGTGCCTGCGTTTACCTGCATAGCATCCCATGTCCAAATCAACACTTAATCCGTCAAATTCGGGATTAACATAGTCACGACAGGCCTGAACAAAACCCGCCAGCTCTTCAGCGGTTTCTTCACGCACCCGCAGTAACATCAAAAAGGCACCTAACTGTTCAGGTGTCACTTTATCCTGCATAATTTGCTGCATGGCATCAAAAGCTTGTTCCTGAGTTAGGGTTTTACCCGCTCTTTGCCCTTTGGCAATCAGATTAATGTATTGTTTAAATGGTACGCTCATAAATGTCTTATTGAGTTAAGTCGAAGGTACTTCATTATACCATCGACTTTTATCGCTTAAAATTAGTGAAACCCTTCAAACGTTATTGGTGACTGGTACCATTTCAATTTAATTTTGATGAGTTCAAATTTTTTACTGTAGATCGGCGTTTACGCCGATCTACAAGGTGCTCTAAAACAATCAATATTTTTTGAAAACAGTACTAAGCCACCTGCGCCGGACAATGCTGTTTAATTAAACCACTTAAATCTGTTTTACATGAACCACAGTTGGTGCCGCATTTTAAACGTTCACCCAATTTATCAACCGTGTCATCGCCATAATCAACAATGGCTTCAATAATTTGTTTTTCGCCTACCTGATAACAACTACAAATTTGTCGGCCCTTAGCCAGTTCAGGTGTCGGTGTTGCCGTAATTAATGCGTTTATTTCTTCGCGATCAAACTGCTCTAATCCAAAGATTTCTGTCAACCAATTAGTATCTTCAGCAAATGGCTGTGCCTGGATATAACAAACAAACTGTAATTCATTTTCTTTATAACAAAATACTCTGAATTGTTTATCGTTTTGATTTTCTACCCGAATCCATTCGCCTTGACTATTAGCCCTTTGTTGACACCAATCCAGCCAATCTATGACTTCACCTTGACCCGCAAAACTTGCTGAATAGCCTGCGCTACTTGACGCCTTTGCCCAGTAGTCAGAGTCAACAAACAGCGGATTTTTACCAACCATAAAGCCGTAGAAATCGGCTGGATAGGATTCGATATTTACTGCAGCATGCTTAGATTCAGGTTGGCCTGAAATAGGGTCAACCACACTTGCAAATAAGCGGTTTATGTTCGCATTCGCAGCAAATTGTTTATTCCAGTGCATAGGCACAAATAATTCATTTTTACGCTGACCCGCATCCAGTTTAACCTTAACCAGAGTCTCACCTAATTCTGAAAATACACGTGCAATTGCGCCTTCTTTTAATTCTAGTTTTTCGGCGTCTTCAGGGTGAATGGCAACAAAAGGTTCGCTGATATGAGCGCTTAATTTAGCTGCCTTACCGGTGCGTGTCATGGTATGCCACTGATCACGAATACGGCCGCTGTTACAAACAAAAGGATAAGCATCAGACGTTTGTTGAACCGGCAAAGCCGCTTCAACTGAGACAAATCGTGCACGTTTTGACGGAGTATAGAATTTACCGTCTTCAAATAATCGCGCACGACCATTGGGGTATTCTTTAGTAATTGGCCACTGAATCGGGCGCAATTTATCATATTGAGTTTGATTAATACCGGCTAAACCACTGATGTCAAAATCACGTGTGCCATTATTTTCAAACCCGGATAATCTGGCGTGTTCCTCAAAAATATCGACCGGATGTTCAAACGTGAAGCCACGGTTAAAGCCCATTGCTTTCGCTACTTCACATATAATTTGCCAGTCATGTTTAGCCTGACCCGGTGGTGGCAAAATACCACGCTGACGAGAAATTCTGCGCTCAGAGTTAGTCACAGTACCATTTTTTTCCGACCAGGTTGTTGCAGGGAAACGTACATTTGCCCACTGAGTTGTGTCGGTATTCATATTACAATCAGAAACAACGACTAGCGGACAGGCTTCAAGCGCTTTGGCAATTTCATTGCCGTTTGGCAAGCTAACAGCCGGATTAGTGGCCATTATCCAAATAGCTTTAATTTCACCGGATTTGACTTTTTCAAACATATCAACGGCTTTGTGTCCGGCATTTTTGGCAATGCGTGGTGATTGCCAAAATCTTTGCACTAAGTCAGTGTGTTTTGAGTTTTCAATATCCATATGCGCGGCCAGCATATTAGCCAGACCACCCACTTCCCGGCCACCCATAGCATTTGGCTGCCCGGTAATAGAAAACGGACCAGAGCCAGCTTTACCCACTTTCCCGGTCGCTAGATGACAGTTAATAATAGCATTAGCTTTATCAGTCCCCTGACTGGATTGGTTCACACCCATACAATAAAAGGTAATTGCACTCGGGCTTTTTGCAAACCACTGATAATATTGTTCGATTTGTTCTTCAGGTAGGTCACAATAAGTCGCAACTTTATCCAGCGTCCAAGGTTGAGCGCGTTCTAAAGCCGCCTCTAACCCTTCTGTTGACAATGAAATAAACTCATTATCTAACAATTGGTTGCTCGACAAGTAATGTAATAAGCCATTAAGCAAGGCAACGTCTGTGCCCGGTTTAATTGCCAGGTGCAAGTCCGCCAGTTCAGTGGTTGCACTTTGTCGTGGATCAATCACCACAACTTTCATATCCGGGTTAATTTGTTTTGCTCTTTCCATGCGCTGATACAGCACAGGATGTGTCCAGGCCGCATTTGACCCAAGCAAAACTAAACAATCTGTATCTTCAACATCCTCATAGTTACAAGGTACAGTATCTGAACCAAACGCTCGTTTATACGCAGCGACAGCTGATGACATGCATAAACGGGAGTTTGTATCTATATTACCGCTGCCGATATAACCTTTCATCAGTTTATTGGCAACATAATAATCTTCAGTTAATAACTGACCTGATACATAAAATGCGACTGAATCCGCACCATATTTAGCTATGGTATTATTTAATTCATCCGCAACATATCTTGTTGCATCATCCCAGGAAACTTCAGAACTCCCTATCATAGGCTGCAGTAATCGCCCTGACATGTCATTGGTTTCAAGAACAGATGAGCCTTTAACACATAAACGTCCAAAATTGGCGGGATGCTCCGAAGAGCCACACACTCGAGTTAGCTTTGAATCATCAACTGTTACGTCGATGCCACACCCAACACCACAATACGGACAAGTGGTCTGTTTTAAATTAACTGCTTTTTTGTTCATCAAATTTTACCTAAATTTGGTTGATTCTTCGCCATTGAAAAAACAACATAAACGCTCGAGTTGTTGTTTACCCGCCTTTGGATGCTAACCAACATTCAACATACATGCCAATATTTTATAATGTTGTTTTTAAAGGACTTTTCAATATTACATTAAGATTAAAATGCGTTAAAATTGTAACTTTTGGTTCAGCTTGCACCAAAGGTAGTCAGCTCAGCTTGATAATATCCGCGCTAAAACATCAGCTAATACTTTCATTCAGTTGGGGTTTAAGCTATATCTAGGATACGGATTTATTTCTATTATATTGCACATAAGGTTTAGTGGATGCTCAAAGCACCAATCCCTCAAAATGAGAATGTGCGTTTAAAAGCACTTAAGCACACCCAGCTACTCGATTCTGCACCAGAGGAAAGGTTTGATCGCCTCACCCGTTTGGTAAAATCGTATTTTAATGTACCTATTGCGCTTATCTCACTGGTTGATATGGACAGGCAGTGGTTTAAATCCAAACAGGGATTAACTGCCTGTGAAACACCCAGAGATATCTCATTTTGCGGTCATGCAATCTGTCAAAATGGTCTTTTTGAAATTAAAAATGCGATTGAAGATGAACGTTTTTCTGATAACCCTTTAGTTACGCAAGCACCAAATATTCGATTTTATGCCGGCATTCCGCTCGTCGTTGACAAGCAGTCTATTGGTACTTTGTGCATCATTGACAGTAAATCACGTCAATTAAATCAAGAAGAAAAGGCCAGGTTACGGGATTTTGCCGATTGTGTGGTTGAAGAAATTAATGCCAGAAATGCGCTGAAACTGAGTAAAGCTTTACTGGTGCAAAGTGAGCGAACTCAGAATATTATTCAGTCTGTTCCAGACTGTATTTTAGCCATTGACCAAGCCGGTTTTATTTTAGAATCAAACGAAACTTTTGATGCCTTATTTGAAGTGAGCGCCCCTGTGGGTGAACACATTTCCGCTTTTATTTCTACTTCAGCCAGCGACGGCGTTTTAACTCAGTTGCAAAGTTCAACCTCGTTAACCACATCCTGCCTCATTCATTTTGAGCAGGCGATTAACGGTGAAATTCGCTATTTTGAGTTAAGAATGAATCGAATCACAAATAATGAAAATCTGATTCTGATTCGCGATGTCACAGCTATCAATGCAAGCCAACGCGCTTTAGCGCTTGAGCAAGCCAAAACTCAGGAAATTTTAAACGCCACTCAAATCGCAACCTGGGAGTGGGATTTAACCAACAATCAGGTAAAAACCAACGAGGTGTGGGCTGAATTATTAGGCTACTCAAAAAATCAACTGGAGACCATTTGCTATGATACCTGGATAGAACTCACCCACCCAGATGATCTAGCTAAATCCGCACCACTGCTTAATCAATGTTTTAAGGGTGAATCGGCTCTGTACGAAAACGAGATTAGAATGCGCCATAAAAATGGTCATTGGCTGTGGTTTCAGGCAAAAGCAAAAGTCAGCCAATGGAGTCCACAGGGTAAAGCATTAGTGATGTCAGGTACTCATGCGGATATTACAGCCAAAAAGCTCGCCTTAATTCAGCTCGAACAAAGCAATAGTTGGCTCAAGGCGATTTTAGATAGCGCTCACTTTTCAATTATTTCGGCAAACCCGAGTGGCGAAATAAATATATTCTCTAAAGCAGCAGAAAATCTGTTAGGTTATACCAGTGAAGAAATGGTCGGACAAACACCCGCCATTTTTCATGATATTGATGAAGTGATTGAACGCGCACAAGTATTGAGTCAAGCGTTAGGGCGACACATTAAACCTGGCTTTGAAACCTTTATTGCAAAGTGTAAAACCGGCGTAGTTGATGAAAACGAATGGACCTATATCAGAAAAGATGGTGCACGGGTCCCTGTGTTTTTATCTGTTACCCGTTTATTAGATGCAAACGGACAGATTAATGGTTACTTAGGCATAGCACGTGACATCAGCGAACAAAAAAAGGCGCAAGCTGAATTAAAACAAAGTGAAACCCGTCTCAGAGCATTATTTGAGTTATCACCAATAGGCATAGCACTTAACGATTTTGAAACCGGTCAGTTTATTGATGTTAATCAGTCTCTGCTAAATTCCAGTGGGTACGATAAACACAGTTTTATTAACCTCAGTTATTGGGACATTACGCCAAAAGATTATGAAAAGCAGGAAGCAGCTCAACTCAATCAAATGATTGAAACAAACCGCTACGGTCCGTACGAAAAAGAATATATAAATAAAAACGGAGAACGCTATCCGGTTTTATTAAGCGGCATGTTGATCACTGATGCTTCTGGTAAAAAGTTAATCTGGTCTATCGTTGAAGACATTTCAGAACGTAAACGGCAAGCACAAAAACTAGCTGATTTATCGACCCGATTAACCATAGCGACAGATGCTGCCGGTGTAGGTATATGGGAATGGGACATCCAGCAGAATAAACTACTGTGGGATGCCACCATGCATAAAATATATGCAGTGCCTGAAGAAAACTTTAGCGGTAATGTAGAAGCCTGGAGTCAGGCTATCGTGCCCGAAGACAGAGAAAATGCTCAAAAACAGGTTCAACTGGCGCTTAGTGGAGAACAAAAATTTGATACTCAGTTCAGAATTAAACAAAACAATGGGGATATCCGATGGATTAAAGCGGCTGCAGAAGTTCGCACCGACGCAAATGGCGAACCATTAAAAATGATAGGCACAAACTGGGATATCACAGAGCGGGTATTCGCCGAACAAAAATTGGTAGAAGCCAAAGTAGCTGCCGAAGTGGCGGCTCAAGCTAAAAGTGAATTTTTAGCCAATATGAGTCATGAAATCAGAACACCGATGAATGGTGTTTTAGGCATGTTAGACATTGTTTTAAAATCCGGCAATCTGCCTGATAATCAACACCAACAAATAGAGATTGCGCATTCCAGCGCCAACTCCTTGCTACATATTTTAAATGATATTCTTGATTTTTCTAAAATAGAAGCCGGTAAACTGCATTTGGAATATACCGAATTTAGCCTGTTCAGAGTGTTTAGTAGCGTGATTGAATCTTTGGCCAATCTTGCCGATAAAAAGCGAATTGAACTGATTTTAGATGTGTCACAGCTTGAAGCTGAGTGGGTTATCGGTGATCCGGCCAGGCTTAAGCAAATCTTATATAATCTAATTAGCAACGCAATAAAGTTTACTCACCATGGGCAAATTATTTTACGGGCGCAGCTAAAACTCACTCAGTCAGCAGGTTGTGAACTGCAATGCCAGGTTACAGACACTGGCATTGGCATTGAAAAAGAAAAATTGTCGCAATTGTTTGAAGCCTTTACTCAGGCTGATAGTTCGACAACACGACTTTATGGGGGAACGGGACTCGGTTTATCGATAGTACAAAAACTTTGCCGGTTAATGAATGGCAGAATATCGGTAAACAGTGAACCGGGTAAAGGCAGCCAGTTTAAATTTACGATTAGCCTGCGTAACTCAGACAAACATAAACAAGATAACCTAAAGCGTGTCTGGCAAGACTTTAACGTACTTTTATTTGTCGACCAGGAGAACATTAAACAAACGCTTAAATCCTTATTGCAAAGATTAGGCGCCAGCACAGGTGAAAGCGTATCGACAATGCCAGACAAAAAAATTGACTATATTTTTGTGGATGAGCAAAAAGTTTCCGACTTTTTGGCTCTGGAAGCAGAGCTGAAACAAACTGTGCCCTCTGCCAAAATTTGGTATATCACTCGGGATTCAGACATTATTCCATCACTGCATGCTCAGTTCTTTGCATTAGATAAAGTTATCCAATTACCCATTACGCCTGTTCAACTCATTGATACAATCAGCAATCATAAAACCACAGTTAGTCCGGCAGCAAACCATACATTACAACTTAATGGCAATATACTGCTGGCAGAAGATAATGAAATAAACCAGCTCGTTGCCAAGGCCATGCTGGATCCGCTGAATGTGAATGTGGATACAGTAAGCAATGGCCGGGAGGTACTAGAGCAATTAACTAAGCGCTCGGATATCGAGTATGATCTGATTTTAATGGATTGCCAAATGCCTGAACTGGACGGCTATCAGGCGGCTCAAGCTATCCGAAACGGCGATGCAGGACGCGCTTATCAGGCAATACCTATTATTGCGCTGACCGCAAATGCAATGAAAGGAGACAGAGAAAAATGCCTAAGCGCAGGTATGAACGAATACCTTTCTAAACCTATTATCAAAGAGCAGCTTATCTCAAAATTGGCCTCATTTTTACGATAATTAATAAGGGTTTATTTCAGTTGTTCGATAAAGGCTTTGGCAATTACAGAAACATGTGCCCTGCGACTGATAAATAGGGTTTCAGGCGTTTGAGTACGCTCGACTGGCTTATAATCAATGGTGAACATATCAGACGCAGTTTTTGCAGTTTCTAGCGTAACCAATGCGCAACCCAGTCCTTGTTTAACGGCATTTAATAGGTGAAACAAAGAGTCTGTTTCAAATACTAAATTGGGTTTTAAGCTTAAACTTAAAAAGGTGTTATCAATCGTCTGTCGAAATTGCATATTTTTATTCAATAGACAGAGAGGTAAGTGAGCGACTTGCTGGGGGGTTAAATGCTCTGCTTTTTGATAACAAATAGCCTGCTGCTCTGTCAATAAAACCGCTAATGGATTACTGCCCTGCCGATAGATTTCAAACTGATTACTCAGTTGGTGAACTGCGGCATCTTCAAAGCCTAATCCCAAATCAATCTGATGCTCAGTCAGACCAACAATCATTTGTTGGTTTGTCATCACAGATAAACTAATCATAATATCCGGATAATGCTGATTAAACGCTTTTAACAAAGGCATAATATCAACATTAGACTGCGGCACTATGCCTAATTTTAATGTACCTGAAAGACCGGATTGCATTTCGCTAATTTTATGCTTAATGCTCTGCTGCTCAAATAATATACTTTGCGCATGTTCAACCACGAGTTTACCTTGTTCGGTTAGCGCGACAAACCTGCGATCTCTGATAACCAAGTCAGCACCGAGCGCTTGTTCCAGCTTGGCAATCCCCGCTGATAAGGTTGGCTGAGTAACACAACACAAATCAGCCGCCTTGGCAAAATGCCGGGTTTTAGCCAGCGTATATAAGTATTCAAGATGTTTAATATTCAAGCAATTTTCCCATTAAAATTGGCTATAAACAGAATTATTGATAGATAAAGCCTATTAAACGATAAATTAGTTTAATTGGCTAGTCAGGTATAACTTCGCTAGCCTTTAGGATATTAACCCTAAAATTAAGCTAGGTATGACGCTTTTAGTTGAAGAAACGGCCGCAGCCATAAATCTAAATCAAATCAATTATGCAGTGATGATGATAACGCCCGATGATATTGAAGATTTTGTCATTGGTTTTTTATTCAGTGAGCACATTATCCGGCATAATTATGATGTGCAGGATATTGAGGTTCAGCCACATGATTTGGGGCTAAATATAAATGTGACCCTGGCAAACCGCTGCCAAGAGCGATTTAACCAACAAAAACGTCAACTTAAAGGCACCAGTGGCTGTGGTATTTGCGGTGCCAGTGCACTTGAATTTGCGTTCCCGGAATTAAAGCCGCTGACACCCGGCCCTCAATATCAACTTAAAAACCCTGAAAATTTAAAAAAAGTGCTGGCAGCTCATCAAATTAAAGCGGCACAAACAGGTGCAATTCACGCTGCATTCTGGCTGGATGAATACAATCAGGTAATAGTCTGCCGAGAAGACATTGGCCGACACAACGCGCTGGATAAAGTGATTGGCGCAATAAAAAGAGGGACGTCAACTAAATCGCAAATCATTCTGGCTAATCAGGCATTACTGGTTACCAGCCGCTGTAGCGCAGAGCTTATTCAAAAAGTGGTTAATATTGGTGTAAAAACACTGATAAGCCTAGCTTCGCCCAGCCAGTTAGCGGTCAAAATGGCTAATCAATACGGCTTAACCCTGATTCATATCCCGCGCCAGCAAGCGCCCGTTTATTTTTTGCCAACAAAAGATAAAAGCAACCTGAATTTAGCGGCCTGTCATCCAAAACACAGGTCCATTTTCAGCAACGTCCCTGAGTAAACAAGTATGAAAAATTCAAACAATTTACCGGAAAAAGCCGGTGGTTTACCTTCCATTCAGTCAACCATTAAACATCTATTGCGCAGCCATAGGACCAAAGACAATATAAAAAATTTACTGAGAGTAAATCAATCAGATGGATTTGACTGCCCGGGATGTGCGTGGGGCGATAATCAGCACGGTACTTTTCAGTTTTGTGAAAACGGAGCCAAAGCAATCGCATGGGAATCGACAGATAAAACGGTCGGCGCTGAGTTTTTTAAACAACATAGTGTCAGCCAGCTACTGAATCAATCCGATTATTGGCTCGAATATCAGGGTCGTTTATCCGAACCTGTAAGATATAACAAAAAAACGGACCACTACGAAGCCATTAGTTGGCAGGATGCGTTTAAATTAATCGCGGACAAACTCAATTCACTGTCCGACGCCAATCAAATTGAATTTTATACGTCTGGCCGGGCAAGTAATGAAGCCGCTTTTTTGTATCAGTTAATAGGGCGGTTTTTAGGCACAAATAACTTTCCGGACTGCTCTAATATGTGCCATGAGGCCAGTGGCATAGCCCTTACTGAATCTATTGGTGTGGGCAAAGGTACTGTTGTCCTGGACGATTTTGATAAAGCTGAGGCTATTTTTGTATTGGGTCAAAATCCGGGAACCAATCATCCAAGAATGATGAATGCGCTGCGGAAAGCGGCCAAACAAGGCTGTAAAATTGTTTCATTTAATAATTTAAAAGAAGTCGCACTGAAAAAATTTGCCAGTCCGCAAAATCCGGCTGAAGTGCTTACAAACGCCGCTACCCCAATTAGTCACTTGTATCTATCACCTAAGTTAGGCGGCGATATGGCGGCTATTCGGGGTATGGCTAAAGTCATATTTGAAATATATCCAAAGCGACTCAATTTAAATTTTATTCAATCTCATACCGCAGATTTTTCTGCTTACCAAAAAACGGTGGAGAATACAGACTGGTTCAAAATTGAAAGTCAGTCAGGCTTGAGTCGCGAGCAACTCACCCAGGCAGCTGAAATATTTGTAAACAGCAATAGTGTGATTAGCTGCTGGGCCATGGGGTTAACGCAACATAAACATTCAGTTGATACGATTAAAGAAGTCGTTAATCTGCACTTGTTAACCGGTCAGATTGCTAAACCCGGCGCTGGTTTATGTCCGGTTCGCGGACATAGTAACGTTCAAGGCAACAGAACAGTCGGCATCAATGAAAAACCTTCAGCAGAATTTATTAAAAGTCTCGAAGCAAACTTTAATCAAAGATTACCCTACTCGCCCGGGCATAATGTGTATCAGGCATTAAAAGCACTCCATAACAAACAAAGTAAAGTTCTGATTTGTCTCGGTGGCAATTTAGCTCAAGCCGCATCCGATACACATTTTACGCATCAGGCAATTAAAAGTGCCGAGCTCAATGTTCAAATCAGTACCAAATTAAACCGAAGCCACTTATTAGTATCTGAAGATGCGCTCATTTTGCCTTGTTTAGGACGAAGCGAAAAAGATGAAAAAAGCACAGGCTTACAAAAAATTACAGTCGAAGATACATTCAGTATGGTACATGCCTCAACCGGAATGACAGAGCCGGTCAGTCAGTTTTGTTTATCTGAAACCGAAATCATTGCGCAAATAGCCAATGCGGTTTTGCCGAAATCACTTAACTGGCTTGAGTTAAAAGAGGATTACCGGAAAATCCGGGATTTAATGGCCAGAACACTCAATGGATTTGAAAATTTTAATCTTAAAATTGAGCAACCTACCGGATTCCATTTAACAAACAGCGCAGCTGAGCTTAACTGGCAGACAAACACTCAAAAAGCACATTTTAATTCTGCAATGCTGCCGGAGAATATCTTGTCCGATTGCTACCAATCAGAACAGCGCGCTGATGATGACAGAAAAAACATCACTTTTGTCCTGCAAAGCCTTCGCTCCCATGACCAGTACAATACAACCATTTATGGACTGGATGACAGATACAGAGGCATACAGGGAAAACGAAGTGTGGTTTTTATAAATGCTGAAGACGCGGCGCAGCTGTCATTAACTGAAGGTCAGGCAGTGGACATTAGGTCAAGTTGCAATCAAGGTATCACCAGAGAGGTGCAAAATTTTACGCTGGTTTTTTATGATATTCCCCGCGGAAACCTTGCTGCTTATTACCCGGAAACCAATCCACTACTTTCAATTGAAAGCGTAGGCGAGTATTCTTATACACCTACCTCCAAGTCGATTCCGGTCACGATTAGCCCGACGACATCAAAAAATTTAACCATAACTTCAATTTAATTATGACTCAAAGACCAGAAATTAAAGCAATTCTATTTGATAAAGACGGTACTATTTTTGATAGTGAAGCAGCTTACCGGGATGCCTGGGTAAAAGCGGCTGGTTTATTTAATTTTAATTTCACCCCGGATATGTACGATCCTTTAGTCGGTGTTCGTGCAACCGAATCTTACCAAATGGCTAAAGATATCTTTGGCCCGGATTTTCCATTGGATAAATTTGCTGAAAAAACAAGAGAATTTATCAACCATCATAAATGGCGCGGATTACCCATTAAAAAAGGCTTTGATCAATTTTTACAACGAGCCAGCAAACTGGATATACCTTTAGGTTTGGTCACATCTGCTGTATATGATGCCGCGATTTTAACATTCAGCCAAACCGATTATTTACAGCACTTTGATGTGATTGTGACCGGTGATATGGTCGAAAATGCAAAACCCTCACCCGATCCTTATTTAATGGCCAGTGAAAAATTAGGCATTGAACCCCGACATATTCTGGTATTTGAAGATTCCAATGCAGGTGTTGAGGCCGCTATATCTGCCGGCTGTCAAACAGTTGCAATCCCGGATTATTTGCCAATCAGAGAGCAACTACTGGCCAGCGCCAGTCACGTGTTAACTGATTTTGAACAAGCTATAGCCATTATTCAATAAAATAGCTAACGGCTCCCGACATAAAACCGAAAGCGCGTGCCTAAGGTTTATCAAAAAAACAGCACGCCATTTTAATGTTTATTTTTTCAGTGGCTATGCTGTTAAAAGAGAGTAATAAATAATTTGATAACCCGTCTTTGGCTGCCTATATTTTAATATATCAGCGTGACCCAGATTGCGCTTAACCTGCTGTATTCAAACTGCTCTGAATAGGTTTATGCAGGGCCTGTATAATTTATTAATCATCTTTGATTCCAGGCCGATAATAAACGATAAAATAATAACAAGTATGGCAGGTGAAAAATGAAAGCCGAATTGTTGAAATGGAAACAGGGTTTTATCAATACATGGAACCGAGTTCTGTCTAGCTTGCAGATCCGGGAAGTCGACAATACTTGTTTTCACTGCAAGCAGCCCACTTATGATCAACTCTATTCTACGCTAAATGCTATCCCAGATTTAATGTTTGAACTTGACAGGGAGGGTCGGCATCTTGATTATCGCGTGCTAACCCCAGATATTCTGGTTGCGCCAATTGAACAGCTTATGGGACATACAGTATCCGAAGTGATGCCACCGGCTGCAGCACATTCGGTTATGCAAGCGATTGAAGAGACCGTTAAAAACGGTTATTCACGTGGTACACACATTTTGTTACCAACGCCTGCAGGTGAAAAATGGTTTGAAATTTCAATCGGGAAAAAACAGCAAAAAGCCGGAGAGCAACAAAAATTTATTGTATTATCCAGAGACATTACCGAGCGAAAAGCCAAACAAATTGAAACTGAACGCCTTGCTTTTTTGGATGCATTAACTGAACTGCCAAATCGGCATGCACTAAAAACTGGGCTAATGAAAGAGATCCAAAGTAATCAAGAAAGCTTATGTTTTGGCGCGCTTTTATTTTTAGACTTGGATAACTTTAAAGCACTTAATGACAGCAAAGGTCATAATCAGGGCGATCTGCTATTAACAATTCTATCTAAACGCTTATTAGCCTCCGTTCGCCAAAGTGACTTAGTCGTGCGCTGGGGCGGAGATGAATTTGTTATTTTGTTAAGCCAACTGGCGGATAACCGGGCTCAGGCTGAACATCTGGCCAGACAAATCTGTGAACAAATAAAACTCAAAACAAACGCCCCCTACGAACTCAACGACTGTCTGTATACCTGTCATATCAGCATTGGGGTAAGGCTATTTAATAATCTAGATTCAAATGTTGAAGAAATTATACAGCATGCAGATGATGCTATGTATACTGCAAAAAAATCCGGCAACCAGGCATTCAGTTTTCACGTCTCTTAATTTTCAGCTAAATAAAAAATAGTTTGCAAATATCGATAAATGTTATATTTTTGTAAACTCAAGAATCGGAATCCACAGGAGAAAAAAAATGGAAACCACAGCTGAAGTTTATAAACCCTCCGAAGTAGAACTCACTCAAAGCCATGATTCAGCCGAAGCAAAACTGTCATTTTGGCGTTTTGAAGGTCGTATTGGTCGCATCAGGTATATTTGCCGCAATATGGTAAGTTCATTCTTACTCATACCCAGCAATGAATGAAGATATAGGCATTGTTGCCTTGCTGCTAAGTTACATTCTGGTACTCTGGATCGCTCTGGCTGCTACCACTCAAAGACTGCATGATCTGGAAAAAAGTGGTTGGCTGGGAATATTAATTTTTATTCCACTGGTGAATATTTTTATGATGATTTACCTATATTGTTTTGCTGGTTTAATCGGCGGTAACCAATATGGTGCTGAACCGCCGGCCAATACGGTATGGAATAAAATAGGCGCCTGTCTTTTACCACTGACATTTATATTAGGTATTGTAGCAGCAGTTGCGATTCCGGCTTATTCAGATTATGTCAAAGCAGCGGGTGGCTAAAGCCATATACACACAGCGTCAAAGCGCGCTGTGTGTAATAGCGTGTTTATAGGTAGAACAAGGCTTTCAACTCACGTCATTTTTAAGTTAGATTAATGCAATATTCAGCTTAATCGAAGATCAAAAATGAATACACTCTATATCACAGGCGCTGGCGTGAGTGCTGCCAGCGGCATTCCAACCTTTCGCGGAGAAGATGGTTACTGGACAATCGGTAGTCAAAACTATACGCCGATGGAAATGGCAACACGAGCCATGTATCAGAACAAACCGACTGAATTTTTAAGCTGGTACTATAAAAGATTTGCGACATATCGGGATTATGGCCCAAACGATGTTCACTACTGGCTAAAAGATAAAAATCTGATAACTCAGAATATAGATGGCCTAGATGGAAAGGCCGGTAATACGGACTATATCGCAATTCACGGCAGGCTGGACCAGATGACGCTCTACCACGAACAGGGAGAGGCGGCAGGAACAACAATGACGCCATGGGACAAAGTAGATGAGTCTCGATTGTCCAGCTCTTTAATGCAGTTATTCTGTATCGAAAAAAATGGACCTGTCCTGAATGAATCTTATAAACCCTATGTATTACTTTTTGATGAGTATTACACGGATCTTTACAGGATAAGTGAGGCCCAAAACAGGATGTTACAGGCTGAAAAGATGGTATTTATCGGTACGTCTTTCAGTGTCAATATAACGCAGATGGCACTGGATATTGCACGTACCTATCGTATTCCAATTGAAATTGTTGACCCAAATCCGGTTCACGTATTGCACCCGGATGTGCAATATCACAGGATGACTGCATTGGACTATATTCAGCAACAGGGCTAAAAGTTATTAACCTTTTGGCGCAGGCCCTGTGCTGTCTCTGACGATTAAATCTGTTTTTAATTCAATATACTGCTCTGCCGGTTTATCTTTTAATAATTTATATAACTGGTGCATACAGGTTTTACCAATTTCGTCTACTGGCTGACGAACGGTTGAGATAGCCGGGTAAGTAAATTCTGCAAACTTAATATCATCAAAGCCTATGACCGACATATCATTCGGTACAGCATAGCCATTATCATGTAACACTTTAACCGCGCCCATCGCCATTAAGTCACAAAAACAGAATATGGCTGTGGGTCTGTCTTTAAACAATAACAGTTTTTTAGTTTGTTCAACCCCGGAATCAATTTGATAATTGCCTTGCATGATTAACCTGTCGTCCAACTCAATACCGGCATTTATTAATGCTTTTTGATATCCGGCTAACCGGTTTTGGTTAGTGGTTGTATTTTCATTACCTGTAATCACAGCAATCCGTTTATGACCTAAGTCAATCAGGTGTTGAGTTGCTTTACGCGCACCCTCTTCATCATCCACCATCACTTTATGAATATTTTCATAAGCAGTAGATTCACATACATTGACAATCGGCGGTAAATTCACTTGACCGTTTTCATCGGGGGTCACATCTATCGGCAAGTTATAAGAGAATAATAAAATACCGTCGGCCTGTCCGTATTCAACCATTTCAGCATACTGCTCAGCTCGTTTTGGATCATTTTGGGTATCCCCTAACAGAACGGAATAACCCAGTTTTTGGGCCTCTCGCTCAATAGCACAGATGATGCCAGAGTTAAACGGGTCTGTAACATCCGGAATAATCACAACAATATTACCGCTTTCCTGTGTACGCAAGCTGGAGCCCATTTTGTTGGGTTTGTAGCCTGCTTTTTTCACTGCGTCATTAACTTTTTGCCGGGTCTTTTCTGAAACAATTTCAGGATTTCGCAAAGTTCGACTAACAGTTGCAATTGAAACACCAGATAAAGCAGCAACTTGTTTTATTCCGATTTTAGCCATTCTTTATGCTCTCTTGTAAGTTTTTCATAAAACGTTTACATAATACTGTAAATAACTGCTTTCGAAAACTCCTGACCCGTTCAAACCGCCATTTTTCATTACTATTTACAATATATCGTTGATTAAATTAGCGTCAATCACTTGTATTAGGCTTCCGTGCCCGCTTTTCCTTTGCTTTACTCTTTTTCAGTTCGAATATATTGCTCAATATAAGGGGTTAACTGCCTCGCCCATATTTCATATCCCTGCTCATTCGGATGTAATAAATCAGGCATAATATCTGCAGATAAATCACCGTTTTCCTGTAAAAATGCTGGATTAAAGTCAGCACGTATCGCACCGTACTTTTGTGCAATACCATCAAGCAGCTGATTTACTTTAATATTATTTTGTCTCGCTTCATCATTTGAGTGTGCACCGCGAGGGAATATATTCAATAATAAAACCTTTGCTTGCGGTATTCGCTGATCTAATTCAGCTAAAATAGCGTCTATTCCGTTTGCAATATAGGCCGGGTTTTCCATTCTATGGCCGGTATTATTAGTACCTATCATAATCATGACAAATTTAGGTGAAATCCCGTCCACTTCGCCATGCTGTAAACGCCATAAAACATTTTCAGTTCGATCACCCGAAAAACCTAAATTCAGACTGCTGATATCCGAAAACCACTTTTGCCAGACGGCTTGACCCGAGTTTTCCCAGCCATGTGTAATTGAATCACCGATCAGTACAAAATCAGGGTTCTGGTTTTTTGCATCATTCAACTTTTGCTGATGTCTGGGCATCCACCAATCAGTTGACCAGTATTCATTTAATACCGCCGGAGTGGTTGACAACAAGGCAGGATCCGGACACCTAAAATTTGTTTGTCCTTGCGATTTGATTTTAATATTTTTAATTTCCACAGTACCTTTACCATCCCCTTCAACAATAAAAGGATGTTGAATTTGACTATAATCTGCATTGGGCTGTTTAAAACATTTCATCGATAGATGAAGAGTTTGCCAACCCTGTCCATCATGTTGCTGTGCCCACTCCCTGAGCCGAATTTTCCCAGTGCAATCCTGACCACAGGATACAACCAGATTCAGAGCACCGTCCTGAATGTTTTCAACTTTTAAATCAACAGACAATACACCTTTTTCAATATAGGGTGCCAAGTTGACACCTTGCCCGGGATAATGCCATATCAGCGCACTATGCCAGGAGTTTTGAAAGCTTAATTGAGCATGATCCGAGCTCACTATACTTGCTTTTGTATATTGATTTTTACCCGGCTCAATTGCTTTAACCAGTTCAGCTGAATCCTTATCTATATCAATGGTTTGTTCATGGTTCCTTAACTTAAAAGAAACCGGTTTTTTAAGCTGGTCAGAAAACGCTAATTGATCTGTTGTTTGTGTACTCATGCATGAAAGCAGAGTAGCCGAAATTGCGGCTACAAAAATCGTTCGCTTAATATGTTTCATCACGGATTCCTTTTAAGGTTGATAGGCGGCCATTTTAACTTTTAATAAATGAGGTTTTGAGGTGAAATTCAGGCCCCAGTCGGTTTGATCGCCATTCCAAATTCTGTCCATAATCCACTGGCCATTTTCAAAATGTCCTTCTTCAACCCGCTCAATCATGTATTTTTGACCATTAAGCTCGGCAGATGCAGAAAATGTCACTCTGGCTCTGAGCGCAGTGACTAAAAACTCATTTTCAGATAATTTGGCAATCAAAGCGCCGCCTGACGAAGGATTATTACCCACAGGTGGATCAATCCAAAACATTTCCCGACCATAAGTCACTTCAGCATTCCATAATCCTAAATCTAAATTCTGAGTAAATTTATGAGCGTTTTCTTTGATGATTTCGGCTTTATCCGCATCTGATGTTTTAGCATTCCATAATTTTTGCTTACCACCAAAGGTATCGTTGGGCTCGGCAACACCCCAAACCGGATTTTCAAAACTAATTCTGGCCCAGTCTGATGCCCATGAAGCCATCAATTGATTCACTTCAGCAAAAGGGGCCAGTGTCTCATCGTTAACCTCTTTTGCCCCTAACGGGTAGTTTGCGTAGTCGGTATAGTCCATGCCAAAGGGTGCAAATCCAATCCCCTGCTCACCTAACGTTTCAAAAAAGTAACGGGCATAAGGTTGATCATTGCCAATTTCAGCAACAAATAGCGGATTATCCTCACGCCCATAGAGCTCAAGTACTTTGTCAACGGTTTTATAATCCCTGAAATAAATATCCGGTGAAATCATATCAATATTCGGCGCAGCGATTTTCCATAAATCAATCACATTATCTGTTGGTCCACCCATTGAATATCCATCTCCGGGATGAAACGGGTTTCTTAATGCAACATTTACATTCATGGGTAAATCTTTAATAGCCTTCCCCGCAGAAGCAATTTCATCCACATAGCGACCAATATGCCAGGCATGGAAAAATTCGTCCGCATCCTCTGAAAACACCTGATCCCAGGTTCCGGAATTAACCCCTAATCCCTCAACTAACGCTTGAGGGACAGGCTGTTCAAAAATCGCCTGAGCAGTTTCAGAAAAATCACGTTTTGTACCATAAGTGCCCACTTCATTTTGTACCTGAACCATAATTACATTATGATTTGGGTCGTTTTGCTTCAAATACTGCATAAGGCGCTTAAACGCTTTTTTATCGGCTTCGAGCGTATTTTGGCTGTGTGGCGATAATGAATTCAGTACTTTTCCGTCTTTGGTCTTAACTCGAGGAAAACGCTCGTTATCCAACTTTACCCAAGCCGGCGCATAATGTGGTGCATTATTTTTCCAGGTCGCGAACCAGAGTAAAACCACTTTAATATTTCGCTCTTGAGCCTGCGCAATCAGAGCATCCAAGTAACTAAAATCAAACTGCCCTTCAATAGGCTCAATCTGCTCCCAAGCAACCGGTATCCCCAATGTATTGGCATGCAGTTTTTCAACCACCGGCCAGACATCTTTCAATTGCGACGGATAGTTAGCTGAGTTATTGGTTTGTGCAGCCAGCAATAAAAAGGGTTTACCATCTACCATGAACGCATGTTTGCCGTTTTCAGTGACGATTTTGGGTAATACTTTTTGTTCAGACAAAGAAGAAAACGTTTTCTTTTCTAAATTTACAGCAGACGAACAGGCAGATAATAATATTGCGCTGCTTAACGCAAGTAAAGACGATGAAAACGGCTTAAATAATAACTGTTTTGGTAACTGAAAATGCATTTTAAAAAATGTCCTCAAAAATTAAAGATGGCTAATTTTTTGAATTAATTGATGTAACCACTGATTCATGGCTTTTGGATCTAGCGCCTGTAAAACAGGATCAAATCCAAATTGATTCTGGCTTGCACACATTAAGAGATTTCGCCAGTTCTCTCTTGAAATCATAGGGTTAAGTTCGTGCGATACCTTGCCCGAACTGGTAAAAAGCGCCAGCCTGTGTTGATTCTGTTCTGATAACTGACTGGACTCATCACTAAACATAAGATTCACTGTGTAATTAAACAAAGCCTGATATTCACTAAACCCTGTGATGTCCAAGTGATATTGTTGATTAAATAACTGAGTATTACTCACTTCAAAATCAGCGCCCGGAAATAGCTCTAGCAAACGCATAACGCCACGTAATAATAATGTAGAGGCCGGATAATAAGGCGACAGTGTAAACCGGAACGACGAAAAATCCAGCCAGTTAGCCTGCCATATCGGCTCAGCAGGTAACGGCATTTGCATGTGCTGATATACTTGGTTGGACTCTGGATAGTGGGTTTGCAAATATTGCTGAACATCCGGATTCAAACCGGAATCATCATTAGAATAAAAACTCAAAACGGTTTTATTTAAAAACTGAGTTTGACTCAGAACCGAATGACCTACCCGACGGATCGTTTTAGAATGCTTTGCAGGAGCGACATTTTCGACTATGAATTGATCACATCGGGAAAAAGCCAGCTTGTTTGCTGTATCCGTGTTTTGTATAGCTTTGTTTTGCGTCCCTTTGTCAAACGCTTGTGTTTGGTTTAAAAGTTGACGTGTCTGATAGCTGGTATTGATCACCAATTGGCAATCTAATGTTTGTCCGTCGGATAATACAAGCTGCCTTACCTGACCGCTTTCAGAGTCAAAATTAACGTTGGTAACTGCAGCATGAATGCTTGAAATACCGACAAATTTTGCAGCCTCTTTTAAAAAATTTAAATACACTTCACCATTAATTTGTCCGCCCGGTTCATAGCGGCCAAGCACTGGATTAAACTGCTTGGGTGCAAGCATTTTATTGTGTTTGGCTAAATAAATCGAAGGGCTATAATTTTCAGTTGGCAGGTTTAAAAAGCTTGTGATATGAGGCAACTCTATGCCTTTATACTGAGGCAAAGCAACATCATGAGAAAGCCAAACAGATTTGTCAGCTGCCTGACCAGAAATGATTTGAGTAGCTGCAAACAGCACAGAGTTTTCGGGCTGACTAACTGGTTTTAAATTGATACCAAAACGCTTATGGATTTCAAAAAAATAAGCTGAGACTTCAAACGTAGCCGGTTCAGATACTTCCTGATTATCAATAACCGTAATTTTACAGCGCCCCTGCAAGGCTCGAAATAACAAAATTGCAGTCATCCAAGTTTCGGTCTGGTTGCCGATAATCGTAATATTTTTAATGGCTTCGCTCATCTGTTAGCGCCCCTGCTTCATTAGATTTTTGATATATTCGGCAGCAGTTGGCAACTTAGTTTTAGCGCCTTCAATTTGTTGCTTTTGTATAGATAAAAACTTCATGAGTTCAGAATCAGCCAACCAGTCTAAACGGGCATCATATCGCTTTGGAATTAAATTTTGTCCAATACAAACTGCAGACCAGACACCAAACTGCCCCAACTCAACACGTCCTGACTCTTTAAATGCAGCTAGCCGTGTTTGCAATGATTCAGGTAATGACATTTGTTGTTGCCGCTGCCAGAACTCACTATCTGATTTCTGATTTAAGTGATAATGCAAAATAATAAAATCACGAATTGTCTGATAGCTGTGCTGCATTATCCGGTTATATTCTGCCTGCTCAGCAGACATGTCTTCCAAGTGAGGAAAAAGTTCTAAAAACTTGAAAATACCTAATTGAATTAAATAAATGCTGGTTGATTCCAGAGGTTCTAAAAAGCCGCCGGATAAGCCGATAGCGATACAGTTTTGATGCCAGAGCTTGCTCCGCACACCCGTTTTAAACCGTAATATTCTTGGCTCATTTATCGGTTTAGTATTCAGGTGTTGTGAAAATAAATGACCGGCTTCATCATCTGACATAAAATGATTATCATAAACAAAGCCATTACCCATTCGGTGCTGAAGCGGAATTTTCCATGCCCAACCCGCTTTATGAGCCGTTGCAATTGTCATCGGGTAAACTGCTTCAGTTAACTCAGTTTGTGCAACCATAGCACTGTTTACCGGCAACCAGTGTGTCCAATCTTCAAATTCAACTTTTAAGTTGTCATCGATTAACAATGCTCTGAATCCGCTGCAATCAATAAAAAGATCACCATAGATGCGTTGCCCGTTTTGTAAAACCAAAGACTCAATATCACCTTTATCTGAATTACAGACTTGCTCTACCTGCCCTTCGATTCGAGTGACGCCTTTGTTTTGTGCATATTTTCTTAAAAACCCGGCATAGGCTGTGGCATCAATGTGATAGGAATAGGCATACTGAGAGAATTTTTCCCCTTTTAACTGCGCTTTTTCAGGAAATTTTTGTTCAAGTGCCGCCTGAGCTAAAAACGAATATTGGTCAAGGCTGTCCGTTAAACCAAGTGATTTTGCTTTTAACCAATAATGATGAAAATCAATTCCGTTAGTTAACTCACCCACTTCACCAAACGGATGTATATAAGATTCACCCGACTTTCCCCAGTGTTTAAACTGAATACCGAGTTTAAAAGTCGCGTTTGTTTCCCGAACAAACTCGGCTTCATCAATGCCAAGCGTTTCGTTAAACTGACGAATATGAGGAATCGTTGATTCACCAACCCCCACAGTACCAATTTGCTCAGATTCGACTAAAACAATTTGGTAAAACTGTGACGGCAAGCGGTTGGCAACTGCAGCAGCCGTCATCCAGCCGGCTGTTCCGCCCCCTAAAATCACAATTTTACGAATTTGTCTTTTATTCATTTTGCAGCCTATGACGTTAAGTTAAATTAATAAGGGGAGCAAGCTCCCCTTATTGCATGCTACAGCCGCTTAGTAGTGGCCAGTAATACCAAATGAGTATCGAATATCATTTTTATGGTAAGCACCATTAAATGCACCCGGACCATTCTGGTCAATTAAACTTTTGGTCACTGTATCTGCAAGGTTATTTGCAGACAAGCTTAGGGTCAGATTCTCATTGATTTTATAACGAACCGAGCCGTCTAAATAACCGGCTGCATCGTTATAAACCGGTAAACGCCAGCTTGTATCCGGCACATCGTCACTCCATGGGATCACGTTACCATTTTCATCCAAATCAATGGTGCCGTTAAAGCCATTCGCGCCAACCGAAGTTAAGAACTTGCTACGCCAGTTATAAGCTAAACGGATTGACCAGTCACCTTTTTCATAAATACCGACTAAGTTATACGCATTTTCTGAAATACCGATAAACGGCATAGTACCGTAACTTGAACCATCGGTATCAACCGGCTCAGACGCAGTTTGTACATCGGTATCACTGTCAATATAGGTATAGTTAAACTGAACACCAAAGCCATCAAATGGTGCTGGTAAATCTTTAAAGAAGTGGTTTAAAGAAATTTCAGCACCCAATAACTCTGCTTCACCGTCACTGACTGGTCGATCAATTTTATAAGTATATTCATCGAATCCCGGTGCAGCGTAATTTTCAAAAGTTGATGACGTTGTTTCATAGTTATCAATATCTTTACTGAATAACGCAAAATACATGCTACTGGCATCATCGTAATACCATTCAAGTGAAACATCGAACTGGTTCGCCGTCATAGGATCCATATAGGGGTTAGAATTAGAGGACCCTCCCAGATCGTAATCGCCGGGCTGCAGCGGCGTTTCGCCCGGTAACAAATTTCCGTTGTCATCAGTTTTCGGCTCCGGTACAGAAGACTTTTTAGTTGCCGTCAAATCAAGTCTAGACTTCAACTTATCATAGTTCGGCCGCGCCATGGTTTTAGCTGCCGCAATCCTTAACAATAAATCATCGGTTAAATCGATGCGCATATTAAAGCTGGGTAAAACTTCACTGTAATCATATTCAGCCGGCATTTCTGCAGCATATTCGTCACCGAAATAAGGGTTATTCGGGAAGGTCAGATAACCGAATGCGGTATTTTCAGTTTTGACATAACGCACACCAAAGTTACCTGAAATGGGGATATCGGTTCCCAGATCATAGTTTGCCATAATATAAGCAGCAGAGGTCTTTTCTTCCTGTGAATTATACCATTGATCATCCGCTAGATTACGAGGCTGCCAGGTATTATCATCCGGATTAAACCAACCGTTATCAACGTAAGTCACTGAGTCTAATACATCAAAATAAGTGCCCGGGAAACCGGCTGCCAGGTTTGCGTTAGGTGCATACAGATTAGCTGGCTGAGAAACATCGCCACCAAAAAAGTCATCAAACTGATTTAAATGCATTTGTGATTGTGACGGGTTCGCCCCACTTTCAATCAAGCCAGATGAATATAACCAGTTACCCACTGCCCCCCAGTTATATCCTGAATCAAAGTTATCAGAGCTTGAATCAGTAAAACGTACACCCGATTTAACAGAAGTAATAATGCCCGGCTCGTCAAAGAAATATTCAGCATTCGCCTCTGCGGACGTCATTTCTGCTTTATTATCGTACTGGTTGTCCATTAAGAAATCCCAGACATAGTTGTCAGGATTGCCCATGTATTCATTGTCTGATGAAATATTCGGTAATGAACCACCTAAATCAACATCTATATAAGGCACCCAAACGCCCAGTGCAACTGTAGAATCCAAACCTTCAGCAGTCGCATCAACCTTCTGAACGGCAAAATCAACCGCCCAGTTTTCATTCGTAAATTTATACGCGAAAGTTAAATCTTCAGTGGTTGAGTTTTTAGTGGATACCCGGATATCTGAACCCATTTGTATACCGCCTGGAACGGTTGGCGAAATACGGCCTGAAACAAAAGTCCCGTTTGAATCATAAATACTGTCAGCAGACGCTGAGACCTGAGTAATATCATTACTGACAAAGATTGCATCCTCATCCCAGCGCATATCATAATCACTTTTGAAGAATGTCAGGGTAAATTCATGATTGTCAGCCGGTTGCCACTGACCCGCTAAATAGGTGCCTTTACGTTTACGGTTAAAATGCATGGTTCGCCAGTCAGCACCACGCGGTACATAAACACTTTCACCTTCATGTCCAGGCATATTGCCGTATGAGAAAAACGGACGCACGTACATAGAGTCATTGCGCGTAGAAAGTTCAGAAAAAGCAAAATCAGCCAGGAAACCCAATTTACCAATGTTGGTTTCCCAGGTATTTGAATACATTGCAGAATAAGCAGGTTTAACTTCGTCAATCATATCGCCATAGTTGCCCTCAAGGCTAAACGCGAATTTCTGACCATCATTGTGAAATGGTAGTTTAGTGACCAGATCAACCGTACCAGACAAACCACCTTCAGTTTGGTCTGCTGTGGGTGATTTATAAACATTAACCGCACTTAAGAGTTCAGGTGGCACATCACCAAAACTAAGCGAACGACTCCCACCTGCACTAAAACTGCTACGCCCGTTTAATTCACTGCGCACCTGAGGTAAACCACGTACAATAACACCGTTACCTTCAACCGAAAAATGTTCCGGATCGCCCATTGACATATAACGGTCAATTGCAACACCTGCGACCCGTTGCAAAGCTTCTGTCACACTTCGCTCAGGTAATGCACCTATATCATCCGCACTAATGCTATCCATTATTTTATTGGAGCTCATTTTCATTTCTTGAGCAGAAATGATACTGGAGCGAATGCCGGTCACATTAATAACTTCGGTATTTTCTTCCGCTTCAGCCGCTTCTTGGGCCATAGCGGAAAAAGCTGAGCCAGTGCCCATCGCAGCCATAACCAAAAGTGAAGTTTTTGAAACTTTAAACAAGTCTCTTATGAGCTCTTTTTGTGTGTTAGTACTCTTCATAGTTTTACCCACTTATATTAGATATAATTATCTGACTATTTAGTTTTACCGTTTGAAACTACGCGCAATACGTAATTTTTGTCGGCCAAAGTCTTAAACTCGACAACATTCCCTTGCCGTTTAAACTCAACTTTGGCCTGTTCCGAACCTTGTTCAACCAATGTGATTGACTTTGTGTCCGGTATACGCAATCTGATAACCTGACTGATTTCAGGGCTTAACCTTGCATACACCAAATTATGATTTTCCCAGCCTAAATCGACCTGGACCTTGCCTCTGGCCATAAGCCCCTTAACATGCCCTTGTGGCCAAGCATTTGGCAAAGCCGGTAATAAATGAATTTCCCCATTCTGACTTTGCATTAGCATTTCAGTCATACCAGATGTGGCACCAAAATTACCATCGATTTGAAACGGCGGATGGTTATCCCATAAATTTCTCAACGTACTATGATGAAGTTGTTCCGATAGCAGTTTATGGGCACGATTGCCATCTAGTAGTCTAGCCCAAAAATTGATTTTCCACGCTTTGCTCCACCCTGTCCCCCCATCGCCTCTGGCGTTTAGGCTCACTTTTGCTGCATTTGCCAGCTCAGGCGTTTTATGGGGTGAAATTTGATTAGCTGGGTGCAAAGCATATAAATGAGAGACATGACGATGGGCTGAATTTTTATCGTCCAGATCAGTACGCCATTCCTGAAGTTGCTGCCATGAACCTATCTTTAAACCGGGTTCCAGTTTCACCAGCGCTTTATTCAGCGTATCGACAAAGTCAAAATCATTTTCCAGTCGGGCAAAAGCCAATGTATTGATAAATAAATCTCGTACAATTTGTTGCGACATAGCGACAGCGACGCCAAAATTGCCATGCTCTGGTGAATAGCTGGGTGCAACCACCAAAGTTTCAGAGACAGGATCTTCGACCAATACATCTAACCAGAATAAACTCGCTGCTTTCATTAACGGATAAGCCTGTTCGCTTCTAAATTTTTTATCCTGAGTAAATTGGTAATGATCATAATAATGACGTGCTATCCAGGCCGATGCTTCCGGTTGCCAAAATGCCGTAGGCCACTTAATCAGGCCGGTAAATCCCCAGATATTAGTATTTAATAATAAGGTCCAGCCAGGTGCGTTAAACAATTTTTTTGCTGTCTGTGTACCGGGTTCTACCAAAGCATCAACAAACTCAAATAAAGGTTCATTCATTTCGGCCAGATTGGTCATATTGGCCAACCAATAATTCATCTGAATATTGATATTAAAATGATAATCCGAGCTCCAGGGGGCTTGTTTATAATTATTCCAGGCACCCTGTAAATTGGCTGGTAATGACCCTTTTCTGGATGAGGTGATGAGCAAATAACGACCAAACTGGTAATACAAATGCTCGAGCAATCTGTCTTCGGCCACAGAATTTTGGCTTTGGTAGTGTGTTAATAACTGGTCGATCGATTTATCAGAAGCTAACTGACCCAATTTCAAATCGACTCGGTTATATAGTGCCTGATAATCTTTAGTATGCGCCTGATATAAATCTGAATACGTTTTCAATTTTACATCATCAAAAAGCTGATTCAGTTTATCAATCGCGGAAATTCCTCGATAATCCGGATACTTGAGTGCGTAACCTGTTGTTGCCTGAAAGGTCAAATAAACCTGAGTTGCATTCTCGATGCTAATTTTATCGCCTTCAACTAATTGTGAGCCGCCTTGCTGTTTTACAGATAAGGCACCGGCATAATCCAAACCGTTATCGTTTAACGTGCCGGCTAACCGGATTAAATCTGGTGAAAGGCTAAATTGACTATTTCTGTTATCCGGTACAGCAAGCGATAATTTGATATTAATTTTATTTTTATGATCAGACGTCAATTTTACAACTAACGCCTGATCCGGGTAACTGACAAAATAGCGACGCTGATAGTTAACCCCTTCAAACTGATACTCTGTCAGTACACTTGCATCCGACAGATTCAATGTACGTTTATACTGAGTGACGGCAGAATCACTATGTGTTGTCTCGATATTCAAATCCGCAAATTTTTGAAAACTACCATATCCGCTATAATCTCTTCCCAAAACCTCAGCTACCGCTTCCGGTTCCATGGTTTTTTTGTCGAGTATTTCTTTTTGAAGTGCAGTCAGTTTTTCTGGGTAGTTTTCAGTTGTTGCAGGCAATCCATAATCGTAACCTTCTTTTGAACCCGGGCCGCCTGTCCATAATGTTTTTTCACTAATTTGAATCGTATCAAGTGATACACCACCTTGTACTGTCACACCCAAAGCGCCGTTACCAATTGGTAAAGAGTCACTTTCCCAGTTTTGACCGGGTTCATTAAAGTGTAATTGATGAACACCAGTTGCAGCCACAGGCATACTTACCAGACAAAGTAAAACAGATATAGACTTCCAGCAAACCTGCTTAAGACAGCCTAATGCGCTAATATAAAAACGTTTACATTCTTTAGTGAAAAAAAATGCATCAGTTTTCAACAACTCAGTTCTGTTTCTTGGATCAAGTCTCTGTAACATTTAATATCCGGTTAAAATCAAGCTTTACAATTTTTAAACATTCTATGGATTATTAAATAAATGATCAAGTTTTAAAACTATATTTTTTTGTATTAATTAGTTTTCACGATATAACTTTCATATTCAATCATAATTAATAAACTTATAAATAAAGCTTTATAAAATTATACATTATATATAATTATCATGTAGATATATGTATTTTTGCATTTTTAATTAAGGCTATGAATAGTTAGATTAAACATGTTTTGACCGATTAATTATTTATAAAAATATATTTTTATAATAAAATCGTCATTTCAAAGGCTTCAGTTTAAGCCACAAAAACCATTAACATATAAATTACAATGATGTTTTTACATAAAATAAAACCTCAAAAATAATAATAAACTCAAGTATTCGTGATTAATCACTTACCCATCCATGTGAAAAAACAAAATATTTATTTAAAATCATAAAGTTAAAATCAGATGGCGTTTCATTCGCATCATTAAATGAAAAAAAACAGATAAAAAAAGAATCCCCCCGACTATTGGTCCGATACAGCGAATAAAAAATAGCCGCTAAAAAAACGCAAATACGAGTTTTAAATTGATTAAAATATGACGTTTTTATTATAAAAGCATACAAGCCTGAGCAGGCCGACAGAGGTAAAATCGATTTTTGTTCACGAATCAAATGAAAAAAATTGTGACTATGTTCAGAAAATAAAGTCCAATTTTACTTCGACTACTCTTATACGCAGCTGAGGTTATCAGGGTAAGATCTTACTTTTAAAAATCCCAAATATTTAAATGAGGAAGCAATAATTTAGAGCACAGGATTTTGTGTCCAGACAAATCCTAAGTAACTGCATCCATGCAGCCAAAATGTATTTTTCAGTACGAAAAATCCAAGCTTACATGGAAGTACTTGCAGCGTTTTTGTGAAAATTATAGCGCCACCTTGTAAGCTTGAATAAAAAACGCTCAACTATGATTTTGCCCTGTGAGGTTAATAGGAAAACATATAAAAAAGGCAGCGTAAGTGGTCATTCGATTTTGCAATTGATTCTGATAAAAGCCGAAGGAGTTGCTCAAAGTTAAACTGGGTGGTCGGTGTAATTCGCGTGAAAATTAAAAAGCTAAAAGTACAAGTCTCCTAAAAAAGCAGACCTGCTAAAGCAGGCCTGAATCAGTATTGAGTTCTTTACTGTACAGATGCCAGCGCATAAACCAGTGGAGCATTCCAGTTTATCGCAATTTCATTGGTTGAATAGCTACACCAGTGATCAAGATAAGAAAGTGCCGGTAAATCAGACGGATAACCATCACATTTATCCTGCTGACCAGAATGTGGGCCACCTGCCAGAAGTCCTGGGACAGGCTCAGAAATAGCATCAGCTTCAGAGATTCTGTGATGAATATGCATAGGTGTTTTAACCCCTATTCCTGTCACATATGAATAGCCTGTCGGATTTTTACCAAATAGATAGTCCAGTCCGGCATAGGCAGCCTGTTTATATCTTGGTTGTTTGCTTAGCCGATATGCTTTATTGAGTACCAGTACCTGATTCGCAGCCACACCATTACTGCCCCAGACAAAATCATTATCATAACTGCCCATGGGCACACCGATTGCCGAGTTGAGCTGTGTTTCAGTTAGTTTATCAGCAACGGTCAATACCGCTTGTTTTGCTTTTGATTGCCAGTCTGGATTTAGGTATTGCTCAGCCAGTCGCAACCAGGCAAAAGGCGCAACATAACTCCAGGAAGGAACCGCCATTTGAGCTTTTGAATAGTCGGCTAAAGTTTGCCAATATTGATTATTATTGGTTAATAACGCAAGTTCGGTTGCAGCCCAAAACCATTCATCCACCAAATTTTGCTGCGAGGTTGCATACGCACCTGTTTTTATATCCCCCGGCTGAACATAAACCGCCTCGGGATTCTGTTCTGCCCAACGCCAGGCACTCACAGCCGCTTGCTGATAGTGTTTGGCCTGTTCAGGCGTCTGTTCGCTTAGAACCTGAGCAGCAAAAGCCATTGTTGCAGCAAAATCCAAGGTACCTGAAACAGATTTTTCAACCATATATCGAGTTTCATTTGCATCAACCGGCATCTGTTTGCCACTGAAATTTTTAGTGGTCAGTTTATGGTAAACACCGCCGTCATTTGGGTCCTGCATGTTCACCAACCAGTCCAGTTGCCAGATAATTTCATCTAACATATCCGGCAAATGATTATTCGATTCAGGAATATTCAGGTCAAGTGTATGTGTAGCCTTAAAATCCTGATAGGCCAGCAACATTGTATATAAAGCGACGCTGCCGTTAACCGCATACTTGTTATAATCTCCGGCGTCGTACCAGCCCTTACTCGCACTCACGACAACGCCTTCAGGGCGTTGTTCAGATACGGCAGATGAGTGAATTAAGACTTTATCATCCGGATGGCCGGCTTTACGAGCATAAACGCCAGCATGCTCAGGCTCTAGCTGAGCACCGGCACGATTAAAATAAAACGATTTAACTGTCTGTTTGAGCGCATCCCGGTAAAGTTGATTGTTGACCCGTATTTCAATTGATTGGGCATGCTCAGGCAAAGTTAACTGATAATTGCCATTAACACTTAACTCAGTTAAATCAATCAAGCTATATTTTTGCTCCGAAAAAGGCCAGGTTTCTGGTTCAGCGGAACGACCGGACAATACACTTTGCCCGTCACTATTGTTCACGCGATAGCTAACTCGGGTATCAGATTGAATCAACACCTGTTTGTTCGCTTCTGGCAAATAACCAAGCTGGTTATATAAAATTACAGAGTCTGAAATCTTCATTTCTTCTTTAATTTCATCTGACTTATCAGTGGCACAAGCAGTTAACATCAAACTCAAGTTAAGCGTTGTTAATTTAAGCCAGTTTTGATTTTTCATCTTCAATTCCATCACCTAATATCTGTAAATTGATTACTTCAGCTTTTTACCAATCCAGGCTTCAACTTTATGCTTCGCCTGGTATTTGCTTACATCAATTTTATTGCCTGCAACCGGTTCACCATCAATCAACAAATAATGGATTTGATTATCGGTTTTTTCCGCAGGGTTATGATGAACTTCGATATGAAATTCAGCCCCTCTGAAATGCCGCTTCACTTTAAACCCCGACCAGTCGTCAGTAATACAGGGATTAATAAGCAAGCCATCATACGCAGGTTGAATCCCCAAAATATACTGAACCGCCGCATAATAGTTCCAGGCGGCTGTGCCGGTTAACCAGGAATTTTTTGCCTCGCCAGCTACTTCAGCGTCCAGCCCGGCAACCATTTGGGAATATACATAAGGTTCGGTTTTGCGCTTTGATTTTATATCCTGCAAATAAGCTGGCGTTATCTTTTGATAATAACTCAATGCTTTTTCAGCTCGCCCATGCATCGCTTCAGCAATGCATATCCAAGGGTTGTTATGACAAAAAATACCTGCGTTTTCTTTATAACCGGGTGGATAAGACGATATTTCACCCAATTCAATCTGATACTGACTAAAAGCCGGCTGCTGTAACATCACACCATAATCACAGGCAAGATGCTTTTCAACTGAATCCAGTGCCTGAATGGCTTTCCCGTTGTCCGAGCCAATGCCCGCCATCACACAAAAGCCCTGTGACTCGATAAAGATTTTCCCTTCTGTATTTTGCTGACTGCCAACCGGTTCGCCGTGTGCATTATAGGCACGTAAAAACCATTCGCCATCCCAGCCATGCTGTTCAACCGCAGCAACCATTTTATCTATTTCAAGCTGTGCCTGAGCCGCCAGCTCGGTTTTGCCTAATTGCTCGCAAATTTGGATATAATCTTTTCCATATAAAACAAACTGACCTGCAATCATTAAAGATTCAGCAACTTTGCCATTTGGGTTATGTTCGGTTGTCTGAAACGATTCATTCGGGTCGGATGAAAAACAATTTAGATTTAAACAATCGTTCCAGTCGGCTCTACCGATGAGCGGTAAACCATGTGGCCCAAGGTGATTAACCACATGATTAAACGCCGCACTCAGATGATCAAAATGACTAACATTCGCTTCAGGCTTGTCATCAAAACCAATGCGCTCATCTAAAATCGTCCAATCCCCGGTTTCTTTTATATAATTAGCTGTACCCAGAATCATCCACATAGGATCATCATTAAAATTACCGCCAATTTCTGCATTACCTTTTTTGGTTAACGGCTGATACTGATGATAGGCACTACCATCAGATAGCTGTGTAGCAGATAGATCAAGTAACCTTTGTCTGACTTCTTTTGGTGCGATGTGAGTAAAGCCAATCGTATCCTGGTGCGAGTCTCGGAATCCCATCCCCCGGCCAATGCCAGATTCATAAAAAGAAGCACTGCGCGATAAATTAAAGGTAACCATATTCTGGTACTGATTCCAGATATTAATTGAACGGTTAAACTTGTCATCCGGTGTTTCCACTTCACATACAGATAATGCCTGCTGCCAATAATTCCGTAATCGTTTACATTCATCATCGAATTTTTGCTTATTATCAATGTGAGCAAATAAAGTTTTTGCTGGCTGTTTATTTATGACATTTAACGATTGCCACTTGTTATTATCTGCCAGTTCACAGTAACCCAGCATAAAGATGAAGTCTTTTGTCTCACCCGGTTCAAGTACGACTTCAAAATAATGAGATGCAACCGGAGACCAGCCTCTGGCGATACTGTTATTTGCGTATCCCTGCTGCACAGCCTGCGGACAATCAAACCCGTTATAGGCACCTATAAATTCGCTGCGCTGGGTATCAAACCCATCAATATCTGTGCCTGAGGCAAAAAACGCATAATGGTTACGACGTTCTCTAAATTCAGTTTTATGGAATAAAAAGTTGCCTTCCACTTCCACTTCACCGGTTGATAAATTACGCTGAAAATTTTCACCATCTGTTTGCGCATTCCACAAACACCACTCGATAAATGAAAAAAGCTTAATGGATTTCGTTTCAACCGACTGATTAGACAAGGTTAAACAATAACTTTCAGCCGTTAACCCCAAAGGTACCATTGCAGTTAACTCAGCTGTCAGCTCGTTTTTTTCGCCTTTAAATTTACTGTAACCCATACCGTGACGACATTCGAACTTATCCAGTTCAGTTGTTGCCGGCCTTCCACCCGGATTCCAGATAGTATCGCCATCTTTAATATAAAAATAACGACCGCCTGAATCCATTGGCACATTATTATAGCGATAGCGGGTTAAGCGTCTGAATTTTGCATCCTTATAAAAGCAGTAACCGCCGGCCGTATTCGAAATGAGCCCATAAAAACCATCATTACCCAAGTAGTTAATCCAAGGGAGCGGCGTAAAAGGTGTGGTAATCACATACTCTTTCTGGCTATCGTCATAGTAGCCATAATCTTGTTCTGCACTTGTCATATTATTCATCTTCAAGTTTGTTGTACCAATTAAATTTCAAAAATATTGCCGAGAACGCCAGTAAAACAACGGCTACTGCCAGACTTTGCCATTCTTTAATCACTAAAAAGATAGGCGCTGCAACCAAACAGGTTTGCAATATAATCCCTACCGCGACATTGACCATGTCAGCTTTGAACTTTGTATTCACTTTAAAATTTGGGTCTTTTGCCAGAACCGCTTTTTTAACCGGCCCCCAAAATCCCCAAGGACGAACTGTTTTATAAAAATTTTCAATGACTTCAGGCTTTTCCGGTTCGCTTAAATAGCTACCGGCAACACAGCCAATCGCAGCAAAAATTAATAATAATGGGAATAGATATAACGGCAGTATATCGCTGGCAACGTCCGGAAACCGATCAGCAAAGATAACCGGGAATAACATAGCGCCAATAATACCGGCTAACATCCCCCAAAAATAACCAAATCCGTTTAGGCGCCACCAGTACCATTTAAGTACATTAGAAACGACGTAGCCGCCCCAAAGCCCAGATACCAGCCACTGTAAAACACTATTGATACTTTGCACGGCAAACCCGATAAAGGTACTGATAATCACAACACCAATAGAAACCAAATAACTGGCATGGATTAGCTTTTTATCAGACGCTTTTGGATTGATATAACGCTTATAAATATCATTCACTAAATAAGCAGGCGCGGCGTTAACTGTGGATGCAAAAGTAGACATAAAAGCGGCAAGTAAACCTGCCAGCAGCAGACCTAAAATACCCGTTGGAGCAAACTCTAATATAGCGCTGGGTAAAATGCCTTCAAAGTCGAGTTTCCCGCCAACAACCAGGTTTAAATCCTGATAAAACACCACAGCTAACACAGTAAACCCAGCAATCATAAAATAGCGAATCGGCATTAGAGCAACTGATACAAAACCACTCATTAAACTGGCTTCTTTAGGGGATTTAGTCGCCAGTATTTTCTGCATATCATAATTTGGCGCGGGTCCGGCTGCGCTGACTAATACGCCTTTAAACAGTAGCATCATGACAAACAAGCCAAATAACGAATACCCGTCACTGGCGATTTTATCATTAACCTCATGCACTATATTTTGCCAGTCCAAATCCAGATGCCAGCCAAAAAACGGATTACTCCAGCCTTGCGGTGTGGCGGCAGTCAGCATTTCGGGAGACACCTGATACATCGCAATAAAGCCAATTGCCAGTGATGCGATTGTGATAATGGTAAACTGAACAACGTCAGCCCAGACTATGCTCATCATGCCGCCCAGCATCACATAGAAAGTCGCAATACTGGTGAAAATAATGCCATAAAAATGAGGTACATATTCAGCAGGAATGGTAAAAGGGACATAAGGCGCAATGGCTGAAAACGGTACAAAAATTTCAACAAATTTACCGATACCGATAAAACCATAAGCTAAAAAGCCCAGTACACTAATAATCGCAAATAATACCACTACCATATGGGATAGCTTGCCGCCCGTATCATCGCCAAATCGGGTTCTAATCCATTCGGCACCGGTTAACACACCAGATCGGCGCACCCACATAGATAAGAAAATCATCAAAAACACCTGATTAAAGACCGGCCATAACCAAGGGATCCAGATGCTTTTCATCCCATAAACAAAACATAAAGTAACCAGCCACATAGTGCCTGAAATATCAAACATGCCGGACGCATTAGACAGCCCCAGCATATACCAGGGCAACTTATTACTGCCCATGTAATAACTTTTCATGTTTTTGCTGGCTTTACGCTTAAGCAATAAACCAATCACAATAGTGCTGCCAAGATACGCTAAGATAATCGCAATATCTATCCAGGACATGGTCATAAAGAGATCCTATTTATCATTTTTATAATTCTAAAAATCTGTCCACAATTGATGAAAAACAAAAAATGTAAACGTTTGTAGTTTTATCAATCATACCTAAAGCGATATAAAAAACAAATTATTTTACAAATAAAACACATTAAAATTAAATCTCATACATTCATTATTAATACTTGCACTAGGCTGGACAAAGCAGATGATGTTAGGATATGTTCAACCACACTATTTGTAATTAAAGTTCTCTTCAATGACACAAAATAACGAATTCAAATGGGGCCTGATAGGCCCGGGCAGAATCGCACAGCAGTTTGCACAAGCAATACAAGCCGACTTTGTTGGTGAATTGCATGCCGTTGCCAGTCGAAACCGAACCCGAGCGGCCGAATTTGCCAATCAATATGGCGCGGCAAAAGTATATGATAACTACCCTGCACTACTTGCCGATCCGGATTTAGATGCCATCTATATCGCAACACCGCATCGTTTTCATTTTGATTTGATAAAAAAATGCCTATTAGCTGAAAAATCTGTTTTATGTGAAAAGCCATTAACCGTCAATCAGGCGCAAGCCGACGAGCTGTTTGAACTCGCTGAGGCTAAAGGCGTATTTTTAATGGAAGCCATCTGGACGCTGTTTTTACCTGTATATCAAATCGCAAAAGACTGGCTGGTAGAAGGTAAAATAGGTGAGTTGCAAACCGTGCACTCCACATTTGGCTTTAATCAACCGAAATCTGAAGATGATCGCTGGCTCAACCGAGATTTGGCCGGTGGCGTTTTACTGGATATGGGCGTTTATAATGTAACGCTATCAGACTGGTTTGTGAATCAGTCGCTAAAACACAATTCCCAGAACCTGCCAGTTTTTCCTGAAAAGATTCAGGCAATGGGTTTAGTGGGTCAAACTTTAGTAGATGAACTGACTATGGTTAATATGCAATATCCAGAGCAAAAGTTTGTTCAGTTTAGCTGTAGCCTGAACAGTAAAATGGAAAATTCTCTATGGCTTTGCGGCACTCAAGGGCGAATAAAAATTGAGAATATGTTTTGGGGCGCCAATGAAATCAGTTTATATCAGGATAACAGTGATGAACCCTGCCAGATTATCAAACAACCATTTGCCGTGAATGGTTTTGAATATGAGATAGCAGAAGCTGAAAAATGTATCCAAGCCGGTTTATTGCAAAGCAATCGAGCTTCTCATGCACAAACCCGCCATCAAATGAAACTCATGGATGAAATTCGTGCACAATTGGGTATTACCTATCCATTTGCCGGAGAATAATGAATCCAAATCCTGGGGTCTGTTTTATGTCTGGATATGCTCAGACATAAAACGTCCGTATACTTACAGACAGTAGTTGGCTTTTCCCGCTTTCTTAACCCGGTACATTTTTTCATCTGCCAGTTTTAGTAAACTTTGGGTATCTTTACCCTGATCCGGATAAATAGCAATACCTATGCTCGCACCGACCTGCGCTAGCTCCCCCGCTGAAATTTCAATTGGTTGATCTAATACCTGCATGATTTGTTCAGCAACCCGGGTGGTATCATCAAACTCGCTAATACCGGTTTGCATCAAGACAAATTCGTCACCCCCAATACGGGCTACCGTATCTGATTCACGCACACATTGTTTTAATCTGTCCGCTATTACACATAAGACTTTATCACCTGCATTATGCCCCCAGGTATCATTAACCGATTTAAACCCGTCTAAATCAACAAACATAATAGCAAGTTTGGTATTTGTTCTGGTCGCAGCATTCATTGCAAAAGCAACTTGCTCCTGAAATAAGTGCTGACTGGCCAAACCGGTTAAAGAATCATAATGTGCCAATTTACGTAGTCGCTCTTTAGCCGCTTCAGCTTCCTGTAAAGCTGCTTTTAAAGGGGTTACATCATATTCTGTCACTAACAAAATATATTCACCGGATAAGGGATGACGGGTCACCCGGATATCCAGCGTATGATGACGCTCACCTGCATTGGTTTTCATCAGATGATCATAGCGTCCGCCCTTTTCTTTAATCGCTCTGGCTAAACACACTTTGCCGGCTTCACGATCTGCAAATCGCGCAACAAACACAGGCATATCATCAGCTAAATCTTCATCGTATAAATATTTATAGGCTTCGGTCGCTGCTGGGTTTTCGATAATGGGTAGCCCCTGCTGGGTAAAACTGGTGACATAAACCTGGGTGTAACGCATGGCTTCTACCAGTAATAAATTTTCCGGAGAATCACCCAGATTAACCTCCTCATTAATGTAGGCAATAATTCCCCTGTGCTTTTGCGGACCTAATGTAACTGCACGATGTCGCATATACAGGGTTTTAGGTTTGCCTTGCGGATAAGTTGTCCAGGGGTCAATTGTTAAACCTTTTTGAGCTGCCAGCTCAAACGTTTGCAGCGTCCTGTCTCTTGCGCCCTGGGTATCATCAGATAAGTCTTTATTAATCAGTTCATCAAGTGAATTCAGCCCCCAAAATTTAACAGCTGAATCATTCCCCCACCACCAACCATGTTTATCTAAATCAAACACCCAAACTACATCCGGAATGAGCTGATAAAGCTTTAACTCATTATGATTTTCAATATGGACAAGGTGATCATAAGCCGCCATAGGGATGCTCTAAACTAACTGAGGATGGGTCAATCATAAACCCATTATTTAATTTAGACAATTAAATAACCTAAGCTAGAGCCTGTGAATCTGTGTAAAAGCGATATTGCATTTTGAAAGAGTAAAAATCAACCCCCTCTCCACTGCTTTAATGTATGTAGGTATAATTATTAGTTATCAGATGATTCACTTTTAACCACGTCTATTAATACACTTTGGAAATAATGAGCAGCAAGCGAAAATGCTAAAATAAAAGTGATCAAAGCAGATAATCCTGTACCCACTATTGCTTCAGAGAGTGCATTAGCCAAAATAAAACCGCCAATACCCAATGCAATATATCGGGTTAGATTTTTGCGACAAGCCAATTTAACCTGTTGTTCATTCATAATTTAAAATCCTTTTTAGCGTTTTTATGTTTGGTTTTAGTCATTCAGTGATAACACCGGATAGTCACCGAAAATCCTATAACTCATCAAACTCAACCTGATTTGGGGTTAAACCAAAGTTTTCCACCGGCTGAATATTAATTCTATCGGCAACATCCAACTCATCATCTTCAGCAAAACTAATCACCAGAGTTTTACGTTTTAGCATTTGTTTAACCTGCTCCCGCGCCGTTTCCATATTGGCATTTTCATTCATATTTTCAAATTCGGCTTGTTTAAATAGCCAGTCTTCTATTAAAGCGTTTAGGGTATCATCGGGTAATAATTTGGGATTAATAAACATAAGTGGCCTAGATATAAGTTTTTCGCTAGATTAGCGACAAGATTCGGATATTATATATAAATCTGCACACAAGACTTACTTTAACTGACTGAGTTGCTTATCATGCCAGCGCGATAAAAACACAAGTGCACAGCAAGCGCCCATCAGGGCAAAAGCCATATCTGACTGAGTATCCCAAACATATCCCTGCGTGCCTAAAAAAGCTTCAGCATTTTCGCCGGTTAATAAAGCAACCCACCATTCAATCAATTCATAAAACGCACTGAATGCCAGGCAAACAGACACCACAAATAGGTTTAACCAGACGCGCTCTTTGACTACCTGCTTACGAATTAAAATTTCCCGCGCCAATAATGCAGGGACAAATCCCTGAAAAAAGTGCCCGACTTTATCGTAATTGTTGCGCTCTGCGCCCAATAAACCATCAAAAAAGGGTACTTCGGCATAAGTGTAATGACCACCGATCATGAGTACGACACAGTGCATCAAAATCAGGCCATATAAAAGTGGCGTTAGCCGGAAAGCGCGATACGTTACCATAATTAAGACAGCGCCAATCATTGCGGGTAAAACTTCTAAAAACCAGGTCAATGAATCTGCCGGTTGAATGCCTGACCAAATTAACACAGTCAAAAATACCGCACCCCAGATTAATCTCATAAGCTCTCTGTCCTTTGTTTAATATATAAACATATCACTTGCACTTGACTCCAATATGTATATAAATTAACACACGGATTAGGATTGATGAACCAAAGTTCATTTATAAACAAATAAATAAAGGGTTAATTATGTCGACGTCTTTTGAGTATGCCCGTTTTCCCGGGCAGGTTATCGCAGCGCCACCTTGCAGAATGTTAAACGCGAATATGTATGGTTTTTTTGTTCAGGGCGACGTGAACAAAATTCAGAGCTATGTTGATCAAACGCTGAATCAGGTTAAAAGCGATGCAGTTAGTTTTAAAGCACTCTCTTCTTATTGCATGCTGACATTTACTGATATTGAAAATATTAAACCAACCGCTGAACCGTTTTGCAATCAGGGTTGGTTTCAGGAAACTGATATTATTATCTGGCTGCCGGTCGCTCAAATGAAAAACAATAAAATTGACCATATTTATTGGTACCCGGCTTTTATTTGTGTCAACAATATTTATGCCTTAGTCAATGGCCGCGAAATTTGGGGCTTTAATAAATATTTATGCGATTACCAAATGCCAGCCATTGGCGGCGCGCCTGACTTTTTTAATATTACTGTCGATGCATTTAAAACCTTTTCGCCCGACACAAAAATGGCGCCCTGCGAACTTTTTAATGTAAAACTGGTTGAAAAACACAGTGAAAAAAAGCTGTCCGGATTTATTGAACTGGTTAAAGAAGGCTTTGATATTTTAAAAGATCACCCCAACTTTTTTAATTTTGACATTAATGTATTAAAACAAATGATATCCGGTTTGTTTCACCCGCAAATTGATCAGCTATTGTTTAAACAGTTTCCGGATGGCACGGCCACCAATGCGTTATATCAAGCTGTCTGCCACTCTCCTTCTGTCATTCAGAAAATTCATGATATTAATCTGTATTTTCACGAATTTGAATTTACCCTCAATCAGGTCGATATGTTCCCGCTGGAAGAGATGTTTGGCATTAAAGTCGGTAGCCAAACACCACTACTGCCTTTTAATGTCTTGTTTGATTTTAATCAGGATGAAGCCATCACCATTATCGAAAATAAATAACCTCAGTTTAGGTTAAACAATAATAAAGAGAATTATGATGCAAGAAAAAGAAAAAATCGCGATCATTGGCGGCGGCGTATCCTCTATGACCTCCGCGTTTTATTTAACGCAAACGCCAAACTGGCAGGAGAAATACGATATTACCGTTTATCAACTAGGCTGGCGCTTAGGCGGTAAAGGCGCAAGTGGACGTAATGCAGAATACGGTAACCGTATTCAGGAACATGGCCTGCATATTTGGTTTGGCTTTTATGCCAATGCATTTAAAACCATTCAAGAAGCTTATAAACTCTGGAACCGCCCGGCCGGTTCACCACTTGCCACCTGGGATGAGGCGTTTAAACCACACAGTTTTATTGTGCTGCAGGAATTAATTGAAAATAAATGGGAATCCTGGCCAATTAATTTCCCTGAAATACCGGGCAACCCAGCCGTTGGCAACGAAGAAATTGATTTATGGGATATTGTAAAAACCGCTTATTACTGGCTGAAACAGTTTTTATCTGAATTTGATGACAAAGTAAAAGACGCAAAAGCCACCAGCAAAAATACAACTTTGGATTGCCGAACAGATGCGCCCAGAAATATTTTTGAACGTATCACATCTGAATTTCACGAAGATGTTGAAACCTGGTTTGATGATTTAGAAGATGACATTAAAACCGCGCTCGATAAAGTAGAAAGCTTTTTCCAGCAAACACCGGATAAAGCTAAAAAGCTGCATAGCGATCACCATAACTTCCTTCACTATCTGCTGACCAAATTAAAGCAGTGGCTTAATCATGAATTTAATGAATTATTAGCAGAAAATGCAAAGATTCGCCGCTTGTTTATTATGGCAGATTTAGGCCTGACCATTTTAATCGGCATGCTTGAAGATGGTGTATTAGCGCATGGCTTTGATGTGATTAATAACTACGACTACCGTGAGTGGCTAACAAAACACGGAGCAAATCAAACTTACACGGTAGATTCAGCGCCGGTTCGTGGATTTTACGATTTAGTATTTGCCTACGAAGATGGCAATTTTGATAAACCGAATGTGGAAGCCGGTACTATTATTCGCGCCATGTTACGTATCGCCCTCTTATATAAAGGCGGTGTGATGTGGAAAATGCAAGCGGGTATGGGTGATACGATTTTCAGTCCGTTTTATGAAGTGCTGAAAAAACAAGGCGTTAAATTTGAGTTCTTTTCACAGGTGGATGAACTGATTCCGGATGGCGACAGCATCAGCCAAATCAATATTACCCAACAAGTTGCATTAAAATCCGGCCAACCCGAATACAATCCTCTGGTTCCTGTGAATGATTTGCCCTGCTGGCCGAGTGAACCTAACTATGACCAGCTTGACCCCAAACAGGCAGAACTCCTGCAGCAACATAATATTAATCTGGAATCCTTCTGGAGCGACTGGCCAAATGTGTATGAGCAAGCTTTTGGACAACCTCTGCCAACTAAACAGCTGAAAAAAGGTGTCGATTTTGACAAAGTGATATTTGGCGCATCCGTTGCGTCGCTTGAGCATTTATGTCCTCAGTTGCTTGCCCAAGATGAAAAACTACGTCTGGTTTCTGAAAAGGTAAAAGCGGTTGCGACTCAAGCCTATCAGGTTTGGACCAATAAACCATTGCAAGAACTTGGCTGGACAGATATGCCAGAAGGTCAGGATCCTGTGATGAGTGGCTTTACCGAACCTTATGATACCTGGGCTGCGATGAACCAGTTATTAATCCGTGAAGATGATTGGGCGCCGGGTATTGAAGCTAAAAATGTCGGTTATTTTTGCAGTGCACAACCGGTTGAATCTTATCCGCCAAAAACCGATACCGATTTTCCAAAACGCATGTATGAAAATGCCAAAACTGGCGCTATCAATCAGCTTAAAAATGAGATTTTCTGGCTCTGGCCCGAAGTGGCTAAAGCGGGTGAGTTTGACTGGGATTGCCTGCTGAGCAAAGACCCGACTATTTCAGGTGAGGCGAGATTTAACGAACAATATTGGCGCAGTAATATAGACCCTTCAGAGCGCTATGTTTTATCGGTCAAAAATTCAACTCAGTACCGATTAGGTACAGATGAAACTCAATTTGATAATCTGTACATTACCGGCGACTGGATTAAAACCGGCCTGAATGCAGGCTGTGTGGAAGCAGCCACCATGGCTGGTATGCAAACCTCACGCGCCATTTGCGGATTACCGCAAAAAATTGTTGGCGAATCTGACTTTAGTTAACGCAACATTCAGATTAAGCGATTATGGTGTGGGGGTGAACCATAAGGTTTCACCCCACACCAACAATCATGCTGGTTAGTAAGGCAAATGGGTGTATTCGCAACGTTTTTACAAGTAGGTTGGCTTAGCGCCGTAGGCGCGTAAGCCGACATCAACTCCGGTGTAATTTAAGCTGATAAGGAGTCTTGAAAAACCCAGGCCTTAGTCGCTGCTTTGAGTACAGAGCGGACGTTGGAAAGTCCTCAAGAAAGGATCAATAGACTTAACGGAAATGTCTCTAAAAATTATCCTACATTGGCATCGCCACAAGTTGTAGCTGTCAAAGACGCAGGCAAATTCTCTGGAAAATTTGTTTCTGATGGCAAAGTTATTGTGGAGTATACTGGTTCCGATGCTACCGTGGAATCCGGTATATTTCATGAAAGGTTACACGTCGATGAAGCCAATTACGAAACAGGCGGTTCACAACTTTTATACATGTACATCCATGAACCTCTGGAGCATGGGATATTAAATCCCCACGATCCGGATATAGATGATATAGGCATAGACTATTACAGGCATTTGAATTTTCCAGATAAATACCTTTTGCCAAATATAGACAATTTGCCGTGGGGAACCGAATAATGAAGTTATTAATGAAAATTATGCTGGGATTGGGAGCATTAATACTTTTATCATTGTTCTTAATCCAATATCTAAATGATAGAGGTGAAAGTCGGTTTCACAAAAAACTTGTTGCATACTGCCAATTCACTGAGATTGCAAAAGAGTTAAACTCTTTTTATCAAGCTAATGGGTACTATCTCTCGGAAAGCGATTGGCAGTTGAGCATTGATTTAAGTTTATTAAATGAACGATGTTATGAAGATTACTCAGAATATGATAATACTTTCTATGATATTTTTGGGGCTTCGTACAAATATGAAAAACTCAATGGGACAGGGATGCGTCTTACAAGAGTCCGTGGGAGGGAAGAACCACAAAATTTGGACTTTGAACAAATAATGGTTTTCAAATTAGGCAAGCGGGTTGAATAACAGCCCGCGTAGGTTGGGTCGAACGAAGTGAATCCCAACAATTTAATTTAACACCACCAAAATGTTGGGTGCGCCTCTGGCTTACCACAACCTACCACATATATAACATTTGAGTACAGATCGGACAATGTGAATTGGTATTTTTTAGCGCCAGCAAGCTTGACGCCTACGGTTTATATTTGAGCAGACAAAAAGCATGCTCTCGCGAATTATTTTCGGAGTAAACCCGCTACTAAGATTTATTGTAGGTCGCCATTTATGGCGAAAATAAACCTTGTTTTCCGGCTTACGGCATCAGCACCTGCATCGCTCAAATACCAGCCTCGATATAAGCAAAGCCTGACTACGACGGAGCCGTTTTCGCTCAACTAAATCAATAAAACGACGACATTCACGCCGCACAATTTATTAAGTTCTATATCAAGAGTGCATACGTATTCAAAAACTTAAACGTTTAAGATTGTGTTTGTTTTTTGTTATATTCTGCTAGGATTAATACAACATCATTAACAAAGGCGGAAAATACCCATGCGTTACTGGCCAATATTATTAACAAGTTTAAGTCTGAATGCTTTCGCAACTGACATCAGTGTTTATTCTCCAGACAAAAATATAAAGTTTACTTTTAGTGATACAGATGATCTCGCTAAATATTCCGTAGAATACAAAGGTGAAACGGTTATCAGCCCGAGTAAACTCGGTTTTACATTTGAAACAGCTAAACCTATGTACCGGGACTTTAACGTTAAAGAAATTTCCCGGGATCAGCAAGATACTCGCTGGGAACAGCCTTGGGGTGAAGACAGAATTGTTGAAAATAAATACAACGAACTTACGGTTCAGTTTAGCGACATTCATGATGCCAGTAACAAATTTAATGTCACCGCCAGAGTTTATAACGACGGCATTGGTTTTCAATACTATGTACCGTCTGAAGGACCTCGTGCCATTACGCGTGAACTTACCGAATTTACGCTTGTAGACTCACACAAAGCAACCGCGTACTGGATCCCGGGTCAAGGCTATGAGCGTTATGAGTATTTGTATAACGAAACGCCTCTGCAACAAGTCAGTAAAGCGAATACACCAATCACAATCAAAATGGGTAACGGTGTTCATGTTGCCATTCATGAAGCCGCTTTGGTGGACTATGCTGGCATGAGCTTAAACCGTGAAAAACTGGGGCGTCTGGTTGCCGATTTATCTCCGCGTTCAGACGGGATAAAAGTTAGAAAATCTGGCAGTTTCAAAACGCCCTGGCGTACCATTCAAATTGGCGACAATGCGGTTGATTTAATTAACTCTCATCTAAGCTTAAATTTAAATGAGCCGAATAAACTCGGTGATGTCAGTAGTTGGATTAATCCGGGTAAATATATCGGTATTTGGTGGGGCATGCATATTCAAAAATATACCTGGGGATCAGGTGAAAAGCATGGCGCAACCACTGAAAACACAATTAAATATATGGATTTTGCCGCTAAACATGGCTTTGATGGTGTTTTGGTTGAAGGCTGGAATACCGGCTGGGACGGTGACTGGATTGCTAATTCTGAATTATTTTCGTTTACTCAAAGCTACCCTGATTTTGATATTAAAAAAGTAACCGAACATGGCAAAAAAATCGGGGTAAAACTGATAGGCCATCATGAAACGTCAGGCGGCATCAGTAACTACGAAGCCCAAATGGAAGCGGGTTTTAAGCTTTATCAAGATATGGGTGTTGAGCAAATCAAAACCGGTTATGTGGCGCACGGCCAAAACCTTAAGCGCCGTGATGAAAATGGCATTATGCGCTATGAGTTCACCGACAGTCAGGATGTAGTCAATCACTTTATTCATAATGTCACCACGGCGGCAAAATATCAGCTGTCAATTAATACCCATGAATCAGTTAAAGATACCGGCCTGCGCCGCACCTACCCTAACTGGATTGCACGCGAAAGTGCGCGCGGTCAGGAATACAGCGCTGGTTGGGCTGCGCCAAATCCACCGTCACATATTCCGTATTTAGCCTTTACCCGAATGTTGTCCGGCCCGATGGATTTCACCCCAGGTATTTTTGATCTGGATTATCCGAGCATAAAAGGTGGCACCGAAGAGCATGGTTTAACCGAGATCATGCGTCCGCAAACGACGATTGCAAAACAGTTAGCTGAATATGTGGTGATATACAGCCCGATTCAAATGGCGGCAGATTTGCCGGAAAACTATGAAGCTAAACCTGAGCCTTTCCAGTTTATTAAGGATGTACCGACTGACTGGGAAAAATCGGTCGCGTTGCAGGGTGAAGTTGGCGACTATGTGGTTATTGCTCGTAAAGAGAAAAAACACCGCCACTATTCAGGCAACGACTGGTATTTAGGTGCAATAACCAATGAAGATTCGCGCACAATAGAAATTGATTTAGGCTTTTTAGATGAAGGCGTTCAGTACGAAGCGCAAATCTATAAAGATGGTAACCAAGCTGACTGGCGAACAAACCCATATGATATAGATATCATTAAACAAAAAGTGGATAGTCGGGTTAAGCTAAAAGTTAAACTGGCCGCAGCCGGTGGCGCCGCTATCCGTTTTAAAGCCTTATAAAATCTCGGTTGGGGATCATAAAGAGGTGATTTTCATCACCTCTTTTTCTTTTTTTGCAATTAATAAAGGCACTTATAACCAAAAATACTTTGCAGAACTGATTAAATTTTGACTAAAATGTGAAACGTTAACCCTGATTCAATAACCTATATAAACTGGATACTGGTTGTCCATCATACTGGATTAACGCCCTTCAAATAACAAGGAATCAAAATGCTTACTTGGCAAGATATTTTACGTTTTTCATCAAAAGGTAACCCTCAACCAAAACAAAAAGTCACAAAAACTCAAGAAGAATGGCGTCAGACCTTACCGGACGACGCCTTTCATGTCACCCGGGAAAAAGGCACTGAACGACCTTTTAGCAGCGACGCTTGTACCTTGTTTGAACCCGGCAAGTACCACTGTATTTGTTGTGATTCGTTATTATTTGATGCCAGTGAAAAGTTTGATAGTGGTACTGGGTGGCCTTCTTTCACTCAACCGGCAACAGAAGATGCAATCGCCTACAAAGCCGATGACAGTCATGCAATGCACCGTATAGAAACCGTGTGTAATACCTGTGATGCACATTTAGGTCATGTTTTTCCGGACGGCCCGCCACCTTCTTATTTGCGATACTGCATTAACGCAGTAGCACTAAAAAAAGCTGACTAAAAAAGCTGACTAAAATATCGGATTAAGAACAGTCATGTATTAATTGCCAATAGGCTTATTCGCTACAGGCCGGATTGGCGTTATACAAGCTCACCTTTATAGATTTTGTAATGGCGCTCAACATTGGCTGTTATTTTACCCCAATTCGATAAACGAACTTTTTGTTGATGAAAATCCAAAGCAGCTTGGTTTTTAAACGCTTCATATACAGTAAATCGGCTTCGCTAAATAACAAGCATTCGGGTTAATCTAGCCTGTTCCGGCAAAGCGTTTTTGATCAGGTTGAGCGCAGGCTCGGACACAATAATAAATCCTTTTAAAATGATTTTTTCCATCTAATAATTCCTTTGTCAGTTTACCTGTTTTCGAGCCGGTTATAATCAAATAAGCCATATTTCAGACCTTGATTTTGTTTTGCAACCTTGTGCAATAAGTCGCTGTACTGCCAGAACTCGGGATCGGTTCGCCTGATTGCATACCGGCTCTTAAGTTCAAAATAACCCTGCTCCGACTTAACCTGATTGAGCGAATGGATAAATGTATCCAACTGTTCTGCCTTTAAATACCAAAGTGCTTGAGGATAATCACCAATAAAACCCGGCGTCAGGGTCGCATAATCCTCACTGTATTCTCTTTGCTCTTCTTCATTCAGTAAGCTGGAAATATTAAAATGCGCGTTATTTCTCAGCAGTGTGTATGCCTGTATTCCAGCTTTTTCTTCAACCAAAATAAATGAAACTGGCGGTAATTGCTGAACAGCCTGATTGGCCAGTTGATTTAACAACGCCAGTTTATCAGCGGGGTTAATCTGATAAGTTTGATTATTTACATCCATTAATCTGAGTTTGATTAAATGATACAACTCATTTTGCGGATCATTACTTTGATACTGAATACCACTGGGCTGATTGAATTGATTTTCATCCGACTGTAAGTATTCAGCCAAATTCTGATGGGCTTTTCTGTACCAGTGAGCCTTGATTGGTTGCCTCTTGTCCTCGGGCAATAACGCCAGAAAATTTCGCTCACCTTCCAGCCGTAAAAAATCCATATACAGGCGAGTCAATAATTGATGACCCAAATTTCCATAAACATCAAAACCAGCGACTAATAAATAATGTATACGCTCAAACATGGGGTAATCAATAATCCAGGTTGTTTTCGGATTTTGGCCTACGAGCCCTTTAACCACGGTCGCACTGTCAAAATGGCGAAAAATGGTTAATGCCGCATTATCATTGCGCCCTTCACCCTGCCAGATTAGTTGTTCTGTTAAATGCTCTCCGTTGGCAAATAACTCATTGGCTAGCCGGGCTTTGGCTGTCATATATTCACTTTCATTTTCAGCATATTTGAGCCAGTTTGAAATAGGCAAAGCATTACTGTCTTCCGCTGCAGGTAACGCCAGTTTTTGTTTGGTTTCAGCCAGAAATCTATTGACCTGCTTATTTGCAGAAAACTCAGGATCCGCAAAAACTACCCAGAAGTGATCGTTAATGACATTCAGTGCAACCTGTCCGCGACATACAGGCCCTTTAATAAAGCCCATAATAATAAATTGAGCCTCATCTAACATAAACTGATATCTGGATTTAATAGGTAGCTCAGCAAAAGTAACAAACGGATTGGATGCTGATTCAATTTGATATCCGGGCAATTGCTTCACTGAATAATCAGGATGGATAAACAGTTTTTTAATTCGCTCAAATTTTTGCGAAGTAAGCGCTAACGGTAAATGCGTTTTAGCGAGCGTACTGGTTTTATCATGAATGAAACGATAATAAACTTGGTCTGTTTTTGGATCTTCAAAAGGTCTGCGGGTATCAATTATCTTGATAGGCTCGCCGGGCGGTGTGCTTGAACGAACCAGTTTAAAGTATTGGGTATCAGCGCCTTCATTTTTAACGTATAAATGCGCTAAAAACCAATGCTCGTATATATATCTGGCTGTTAACTGATGTTTTAATGAAGTCTGGTTAAAAAAAGCTTCCCACCTATATAACTGATGCTTAATAGAATCAGCCGGCTGCGCTATATTTGCCATTTTACCACCTGCGCTTATCCAGGATTCCAACAGAGTAAATTCTTCACTGGAAATCGCTGGCAGACCATATGGCATCCCGGCATGAGGATTGTTTTGTGCAAACTCTGAATAATCCTCAATACTAGAACAGGTTTGCTGCCGACTTAACGAAAAATCGTATTCATCTCCCAGAATTTTCGGCATTGGCTTATCCGATTTTGATTTCAACAATAAGCTCTGAAATAAAACACTGGCCATTACATTTGCCTGAGGGGTTTGCTCGCGTTCATTTAAAACCGGTTTAAATCCTCTCTCCCGCCACTGCTGAGTATGAGTCGCATCAATAAATAAGCGACTTGGATTAGTCGCGAGCAACCTTTCACCGTTATAAACTTTTTCCGGATGAATGCCTCTGTCAATCCCGGCAGGTGATGACAACTTGAGCTGGCAGGGCGCATCATAACATCCGTGACAGACAACACATCTTTGTTCTACTACTGGTTTTACCTGATTTAAATAAAATTCACCGTCTGATGAATCAGGCGCAACGATACGTTCAGTAACCGCAGCTTGACCAAACATTTGATCATATTGATTAAGACCCAATAAAGCACAGGCAGATAGAGATAATAATAAACAGGCTAAAATAATAAGTTTATTCATAACAATTAAGCATGACGTCCTTGTAAAGAAAAGGCAGATGAGAAGCAGTTAAAATTCAGAAAACTCAGTTAATACGCAATAAAGCTGATTAAGATCAATCGGTTTATCAATACAGGCGTTAGCACCTACCCGCGTATAATGTTTAATATCATCCGGCATGACATTGGCTGTTTGCATAATGATAGGGACATCTATATCCAGTTCCCGAATACGACGCGTTGCTTCAACGCCGTCCATTTCGGGCATTTGCACATCCATTAAAATAATATCAGGTTTGAATGTATGATATCCGTCCAGAGCCTCTTTCCCGTTGCCTGCCAAGATAATTTCAGCCTGTGTGGTTTCCAGCATATATTTTAAGATTTCCTGATTGATTTCGTTATCCTCAGCCACCAAAATTTTACGCCCCGTTAAATCAGGACACTCTGTTGATTTAACCGCTTTTGCTTCAATTGTCTGGTTAATGACTTCAGCTTTGATCAGGACAGAGAAACTACAACCCTGTCCGATTTCTGAATGAACTGTAATTTCGCCACCCATTAATTCAGCTAGCCCTTTACAAATAGCCAGCCCCAAACCCGTGCCACCAAATTTTCGTGTTGTACTCGGGTCTGCCTGTTCAAATGTATTAAATATTTTATTTAATTGCTCCGATGTCATACCTATACCAGTGTCTGACACTTTTAGCCTGAAACCAAAATTTTCAACCTGACTAATCACCACTTCTACTTTTCCTTGTTCAGTGAATTTTAAAGCATTTGAACACAGGTTAATCAAGATTTGATTAAAACGCGTGGGGTCCATTAACCAGACCGGCGGACAATGGTTTGAATAATGGATATCAAAAGCCAGCCCCTTTTCCCGAGCTTGCTGCCTGAACGGACTCAATACACTGTCTAGTAACTCATGCAAATTCACTTGGGTTATTTCCAGCGTCATTTTACCAGCTTCAATCTTTGAAAAATCGAGAATATCATTTAATAAAGTCAGTAAATTTTTTGCTGAATATTCTGCTTTTTTAACCCACTCAGCCTGAAAGTCATTTAGGTCTGACTTTGCAACTAGTTGTAACATGCCTAATACGCCATTCATCGGCGTTCGAATTTCATGACTCATGTTCGCCAAAAATTGAGATTTAGATTTTTCAGATTGTTCAGCAAGCTGCTTAGCGTGGGTTAAACGGGTCACTTGGTCGTCAATTTTATTGGCCATTTTTTGCATTGCGCTCATCAATTCATCAAACTCAGCATAATCGCTTTCCATTTTTTGTGTCTGATAATTACCCGTGGCAAACTGCCGACTCAATTCAATCATTTCGATTAGCGGCCGATTAATTTGTGCCGAGAAACGTTTGATGTAAAACACTAAGACTAATAAAAATACAACAAATAAAAAGAGTAAAGTTAAGATAGTCGTGACAAATATATAATGATGATCTGATTTATTTTGATGAACTTCAAGACGTAAATCGACCGGCTGACCATTTTTAACGACAGGCACATCGACCAGACTTGCTGCACTAAAGTACGAAGCAAATTGATTTAACTCAACTTGGGATATCGGATCTATCGCTAATTGGTATAAATAGTCTTGTGCTTGTTTAGTACTATTCAAATCGCTCATAAGTGCACTGATATCAATAAAACTCACCAAAATACCAGTGGTTTCATGAGGATTCACGATGGAATTATTTTGCTTTTGTAAGGGTATAATATAGGCCAGTAAGTAAGGTGTTTTCTTATTTACAAAATACCTGTCTCCTATCGCCTGATCATCTATATAGTTAAGGGTTGCCTGCACTTTTTCCGGGTTATCAACCATAATACTGTGGGCCAGTTGACTTAAAAAATCCGTTTCGATTTTCAGTGTACTGTAAGGATAAGCTTCAATGACAAAATCGGAATCATCCATAATCAAAGCCGCTTCTACCAGCTGATTTTGCTCGACATACGCCTGCAATTCTTTAGATACATACTGGGAAAGCAAAATATTTCTTGTTACCTCAACAATGGCTTCATTATTAGCCAATGACAAGCTATCAAATTTTACATGTAACAGACTATTATAAATTGAAGCAGCGGCAGTTTTACTCTCCCACTCTATATTATTTTCTACCTTATCCAGTCCCCGCTGATAAAAGTTAAATACCAGAACAATGCCGATCACCAGCATGGGCACCAAAATGACACTGGCTATGGTTCGGAATAAGACATCCTGATAATGCTTTTTCATATCAATACGCCTATTTCAGATGCAATAACGAACGTTCTGCAATGTGCTGCATATAGCTTACTGTTCGTTGCGCGTCCATTACGCCGCTGCCGTAACGGCTAAAGCCTTTGAATAAAACCTCCCAGATAATCGCCATTTCAGGGTTATTTGGCATCGGAATCGAGCTGGCCATTTGATTTAAAATCACCCTGACATTGGCTGATTGCATACTTGCCAACGCTTGAAAGGCTTTTTTATGGGTCGGGATTAATCCAAACTCGTTCCATAACCTTGATTGCACCTGGTAAGATTGAAAATAGTCAATTAAACGTTTTAATTCTGCTTGTTTAGGCCCGCTTAACGCCTGCTCCGGAAACGCAATTAAGTACACAGAAAAATAAGAGTGCATAGGTTGACCGTCTATTGTAGGTAGCGGCGCGACCCCTAAGCTGTCCCCCAATTGTTGCTTCAACGAATGATAACTCCAAAAGCCATCTATCAGATAATTCAGGTCTCCTGTTCTAAAGCGTTTCTGGGCACAGGTATATATGCATTTATCATCGACGACGCCTAATGAATTTAACTGCCAATAAAAAGTTAATGCTTGTTGCATTTGCGGTGTATTAAAATCAACAGTTTGCATCTCAGTGCTGTTGACTTGGTAAGGTAAGGCATTAAATGCAGTTAAAAAGGGTATAAACCAGTACATTTCATTGAAACTCCAGCCTATTTGATATCCTTTTTTCAGCTTCGTCGAATTGACTATTTCTTGCCAGCTTTGAGCAGGCCGGGTAGTTTTAGTTTTGTTGTAGTACAAAACTAAATGATTGCCTGAAATAACCGGAATACCCAGGACTTTGCCATTCAGGCTGGCCGTTTGAATATCTTTTTCTTTTATGTCGCCACTAATCCAACTGCCCGGAATTTCACTGTAATGAATATCAGATAAACCAATAAAATCGGCTGGCACCAGCATAGCATCCGGTATGGTCATCTCTTCATCCACCAATTGAAGCTGGCCTTTTAATTTGTTGTTATCTAACTGGATCGTCTCAAGCGGTATGCCGGTAGTAGAAGCAAAATCGTCTAATAATAATTTAAATTCATTGTTACTGAGTGTAGATACAAATTTTATCGGATCAGTTTCCGCCAATATCTTTGTAGGGCTTAATATCAGCAGAGAAAGCGCACAGATAAGGCGGCACTGCCATGCAAATAACGTCATTAAATCAACCAAATAATAGATTAGGCCTTTAGCTTTGCTTAATTCTAGACGGACAATAGAAAAAGCGCGAACAAAGTGTAATAGTTAAAAAATCATAAACCTGCTGTATTCAGATACAAAAAAAGCGCTGCGCCGCCTGCGTAAAAACCTGAGCCCCCTGATATTGAGCAATTGATGGATGATCACCATGGCGGGTATTGCAACCGGCATGCGCACTGCAGGTTAATGATGGAGAAGTAGCAACCCCAAATCCAACTATCAAAATGCCGGTCATTTTATGATAACCGAATTTTTATATAATTGAGGCGAATTCTTCAACTATCAACTAATATTGACTACTCTGGACAAACATAGTTGACGGACAAATAAATGAGTTTCAAACCCTTGTTTATACTGATGTTATTAAGCAGTTACTCTACTCAGTCAGGCGCCTTTGAATTAGAGTCTGACAGCCCATATTTAGCTATATGTAAATCTCAAGGCGCAGAAGTATATGGCACCTTTGAGCCCCCAACTTATGTTATCGAAACGGATCAGCCCATTTCGGGCTGGGTCAAACTGTCTTTTTCCATTCAAAAAGACGGGACACTCTCAGATATACAAGTTCGCTCAGCTCACCCAAACAGGGTGTTTGCGCGCGTTGCAGTTGCAACATTAAAAACAATAAAGTGCCAGCCGGGTTTAATTAATCAGCAAGCCACTCAAATTGAAAACCAGACTGCCACCTTACATTTTAACTATCCGAAAAAACTAGAGGGTAAATAAAGCCCAACCCTGTATCGCTTTATTTCGGCTTTAGCTTTAAACAAGAGGGCTTACAAGGTCACTATAAAACCAAAAAGAGCGCTAAAAGCGCTCTTTTTCTTAAACCCGGTTTAAATTAGCCAGTAATAAAATCAGATTTAAGGGCGAACCTGACCATTACCTAACACAACAAATTTTTGAGTTGTTAAGCTTTCTAATCCCATAGGGCCGTAAGCATGTAATTTAGAGGTTGAGATTCCAATTTCAGCCCCTAAGCCTAACTGGCCGCCGTCAGAAAAACGTGAAGATGCATTGACCATCACCACAGCGCTATTAACTCTGCGTACAAACTCATTGGCCCGTGCATAATTTTGCGTGCAGATCACCTCAGTATGGCCTGAACTGTACTGTTCAAGATGGCTGATACCGGCATCAAAGTCTTCAACCACTTTAACCGCAATTTCTAACGCCAGATATTCAGCATCCCAATCCGCATCTGTGGCAGCCTCTGCGCCATCAAAATACCCGATGCTCTTTTCGCAGGCATGAATTTTTACGCCTTTTTCTGCCAGCGCTTTTGCGGCAACCGGTAAAAACTCAGCGGCAATATCGCTATGTACCAGCAAGGTTTCTAAGGCATTACAAACGCCTGTACGCTGAGTTTTACCATTTAATAAGAGGTTAAGACCCATTTGAATGTCGGCACTCTCATCAATATATAAATGGCATACCCCTTTAAAATGCTGGATAACCGGAATTCGACTATTCTCGGTCACAAAACGAATCAGGCCTTCACCACCACGAGGGATAATTAAATCAATATCATCAGATAAAGTCATTAATTCGTTCATTACAGCTCGGTCAGTATCCGGCACAACACAAATCGCATTCGGATCTATATTTTGCTCAACCAAAGCTTCATGCAAACATTTCGCAATCACTAAATTTGAATAAAGCGCTTCTTTACCACCACGCAGAATGACTGCATTGCCCGATTTTAAGCATAATGCTGCAGCTTCAGCGGTCACATTCGGACGCGATTCATAGATCATTGCAATCACACCCAGAGGGATACGCATTTTACCGACTTGCATGCCGTTTGGACGGACTTTCATATCGTTAATGGTGCCAACCGGATCAGGTAACTGAGTCACTTCAGTTAGCGCGTTAGCCAAATCCTGAATTCGCTCTGGTGTCAGGCGCAAACGGTCAATCATGGCATCGGTTAAACCATTTTCTTTACCCGCAGCTAAATCTCTTTCGTTTTCACTGATAATAAAATCAGTACGCTCAATAAGTTTGGCGGCCATTGCGCTTAAAGCTGCATCTTTTTGAGCAGTGCTTAAATTGGCAACTGAAAAAGATGCTTTACGTGCATCTTTTGCCATTTGTGCGATTGAAAAGCTCATCTCATATAACCCTTTTTATAAAATCACGAGATCGTCTCGGTGAATAATGACATCACTCGGACAATATCCTAAAATATCTACAATTTGTTGGCTTTGTTTACCTTGAATCTTGGTTAATTCAAGTTGGCTGTACTGGCTGATACCCTTGGCAATTCGCTCACCCTGCTGATTAATCAGATAAACAGCATCACCTTTTTGAAAACTGCCGCTCGCCGCTGTGATACCTATGCTTAATAAAGACGCACCTTTGGTTAAAACAGCCTGTTCAGCGCCTTTGTCTAAACTAATGTCGCCTTGCGATTTTAGCGTGTACTGCAACCAGTGTTTGCGTGCTTTTTTAGGCGTTGCCTGTCGTTTAAACCAAGTACCTTGTTGCTCTTTTTGCAATAACTTATCAAACACCTGGCCTTTTCGACCATTTACAATCAAAGTATGAATACCGTTAAAAGTTGCTTTTTCAGCCGCTTCAATTTTGGTTCGCATACCACCGGTTGCAATTTTATTAGTTGTACCACCGGCCAGCGCATATATGCTGTGATCAACCAAATCGACATTATCAATTAACTCGGCTTTTGGATTTGATCTGGGGTCCGCTGTGTACAAACCATCGATATCACTGCAAATCATTAATAGATCAGCATCTGAAACCTGGGCAACCATAGCGCCTAAATTATCATTGTCACCCACTTTAAGTTCCTGAGTAGCAACCGAATCATTTTCGTTCACTATGGGTAAAATGCCATTATTAAGCAACTCGCGGATGGTATTTTTGATATTAACGTAACGACGTCTGTCCGCTAAATCATCATGGGTAATGAGGATTTGCGCACAGGGAAAATCAAAAAATCGCGCCCAATTGGCCATCATTTTAGTTTGCCCAACCGCCGCCATAGCTTGTTTTTCAGCAATGGAAGGCACTTCACCATGGGCAATCAAACCTCGCCCTGCGGCAACACTGCCACTGGAGACAATGACAATTTCTTTTCCCTGCTGGCGGCATTCAGAGATATATCTGGCAATGGGTAATAAAAATTGTCCGGTACACCCTTGACCGTCCGGTGCAATTAATGCACTTCCCACTTTAATAACTGCGCGATGCCAGCTGAACAAACCCATGATTGATGATTCTCGATAGAAAACTGAAATGAAAAGAGTTCATTATACTCAAACCGCCTTGAAATGCGAGATTCTATGAAAGATAAAGCCGTTAAAAATCGAATAAATTTGACTCCGAACCACTTTGATTTCAACGAAACTCACTTTCGCTAAGTCTTATTTTGTCAGATACTCATTAATACCATGGCTGTTTGCAAATCTGTGATTGAATTTACGTTTAGAAACATTCATTTTTACAATTTAGTGCTATTATCAATCAGTATTTAAAGATTTAATGGTTTATTAAGGGGCTTTTTCGTTATAATGAACTCGTTTGAGCCTTTTAACACAGTATTCAAACGGCTTTATTATACCAATAACAAGCTAAATGGCCTTTTTATGTTATCTGAAATTGCGTCACAACCTAAAGCGGAAAACGGTCCCGCTATTTTATTTTTCAGCGGTGGGTCTGCTCTTGCCAAATTGAGTAAAGCAATTAAGCAATATACGCATAATAGTTTTCATTTAGTGACTACGTTCGATTCCGGCGGCTGCTCTGCGCAATTACGACAACATTTTGATATGCCTGCCATTGGTGATATCCGAAACCGTTTATTAGCGTTAGCCAATGATCAGAATGTAAATATCGCTTCAGCGATTAAACTACTTAACCTTAGATTTCCAAGCGATCAGTCGCAAGCTCAACTTGAGCAAAAGCTAAAAGCCATTATCAACCGGCAAATGCCGCATTTTCAAAAAATCACGCCCGCCAGTCAAAATATTATCTGCAACTATTTAAAGCATTTTTACTCAGTTATGCCCGCAGATTTCAGCCTGAAATCTGCCAGTATAGGTAATTTATGTCTAACCGGGGGGTATTTATTGGCCAATCGACAGCTTCAGCCGGTTATTGAACAATTCAGTCATATACTGGATGTAAAAGGTAAAGTGAGTCCGATTATTGAAGATCTGTACCACCTAATCGCAGAGTTCGCTGACGGTCAGACAGTGGCAGGTCAGCACAATATTACCGGCAAAGAAGTTAAACCCATTAACCAAAAAATCAGTCAGGTATTTTTATCTGAAAGTGAATTTCAGCCAACCCCCATAACACCCGCCATTAACGCTCAGTTACAAAAAGATATCACTTGTGCAGACCTGATTTGCTATCCGCCCGGTAGTTTTTATTCAAGCATACTGGTTAACTTAATCCCTCAGGGTGTTAGCAGCAGCATAGCGCAGGCAAAATGTAATAAAGTGTATGTACCCAATTTAGGAACGGATCCTGAGCAATACGCAATGAGTATGATGGATACAATTAATGCCTTGCTCAATTACCTCAAACGCGGTTGCCAAATTAATACTCAAGATCAGGATTTGCTCAATTATGTTGTCCTCGATGAGCAAATTAGTCAGTGTGTCAGTTTTAATGATGAAGCGCGTCTGGCCAGCCATGGCATTAATATCATACGGGCTAGTTTAGTCTCTCCGGAATCGGCTCCCTACTATGACAATAAAAAGCTGTCAGAGCTTTTAATTTCACTCGCCAAATAACAAGTGTTTATTTTTTGAACTATAATAATTAGGTCCTGTTGCTGTTTATCAGGTACTCCACAACGTTAAGGAGACTCACCATGATAAAAGTTAAATCCTGTATTACAGTCATCGCCCTCTTACTGTTAAGTATAAGTGCAGTTGCCGGCGAATCAAACCAAGCAAAAATTAAACGCGCCATGTCAGCAGCGCCCAGTTCAATTAGCGAATTTGCAACTATTTTAGACTCTGACGGCAGTGTGCTCAGAGCTGGCAGCAATGGCTGGACCTGTTTACCCAATACTCTGCCAGACGATAAAATTCCGATTTGCAATGATGCAGTCTGGATGAAAGCCATGCAAGCCCTGCAGGCTAAAGCCCCTTTCACAACAGACAGAATTGGCATTTCTTACATGTTAAAAGGTGATTTTGGCTCTGGCGTGAGTAACTCAGATCCTTATCATAAAGATCATAAAAATGCCGATGATTATGTAGAAACCGGTCCGCATCTGATGATTATTGTACCTAAAGAATTATTGAAAGGTGTACCAACCGACCCGAGTATTGGTGGTCCATATGTGATGTGGGCTGATACGCCATATGCGCATATCATGATCCCGATTGATAACAGTAAAGTTATGATGCATAACCATAAACACTAAAATAAAGCCCCGAATTTCCGGGGCTTTATTACTGCTTTAATGTATCTGCTATTCACTATCATCATTAACCTCAGTTGAGGTTAATTACAAAACTTTTTTCAGAAAACTAGGGAGTCGCATACCTGCCTGATGAATGGCTTCGTTATAATATTCAGTTTGTTTCGAAAAAGTTTCAGCATCTGATTGTCTGAATTCACCAAATTCGCCGTCTTTTCGGGCCAAGGTACACGACCAGTAACCACTTGGATAGATAGGTTGAGGAAACGGTATTGTCTGCACATCTGAAAATCCAACTTCGAGCATGGCTTGTCGCATCTCTTTAATTAATTTTTGATGCAAAATAGGCGATTCACTTTGCTGAACTAAAATCCCGTCCGTACGCAAGGCATTTAGACAACTGGTATAAAAAGCACGATTGAATAAGCCTTCTCCCGGCCCAATCGGATCGGTGGAATCGACAATGATAATATCCAGTGATTCAGGTAACGTTTTATGCATAAACTCAATACCATCATCATATATCAGATGTGCACGAGGATCTTGATTGCGCTCACATAATTCAGGAAAGTAAGTTTGCGCCATTTGCGTAACCAAAGCATCAATATCAACTTGATGCACAGCATTGACCGAATCATGCTTTAAGACTTCGCGTAAAGTTCCACAATCTCCACCACCAATTATCACCACATTTTGCGGATTTGGATGCGTAAATAGCGCCGGGTGAGCCATCATTTCGTGATAAAGAAAATTTTCACGGGTACTGACCATAGTGCAACCGTCAATCACCATTAAATAACCAAAATCTGTGGTTTCATAAATTTCAATTTTCTGAAATCTTGAGTGTTTTTCAACCACTTTATGTTTGATGCGCAATGAAAGTGCCAAGCCGGTATTTTCACACTGCTCAGTAAACCAGTTTGGTGAAGATAAATCAGACATTCCAGTATCCTCAAATACAAATCAGGCTGCAATAGTCACCCCGATCTTTATACGCTAAATGAATTCATAAATTCTGCCAGCCTTATTTAGCTCTGGCAATGAATAATATCCTTTGTTCAGACAAGAAAATGTTAGCAGGCTTTGTCATTTAAGATTAAACTACGTGTTTTTGTTGATTGTTTATTTATCCCGGTATGACAGACGCTTTAATTTCTCAGGCTAAACAGATTTATAACATTGCTAACTGGAGCGATGGCTATTTTGATATTGATTCTTACGGTAATCTGGTTGCTCAACCAAAAGGACAACCGCAGACTCAGGTCAGATTAAATAAAATTATTCAGGCGCTCAAGGAAACCGGATTACGTCTGCCTGTTTTACTTAGATTTACAGACATATTGCGCGATCGAGTGGGCTCACTTAACAGTGCGTTTAGTGATGCTATTGAGCAAGTTAATTATCAGGGACGTTATACAACCGTTTACCCTATCAAAGTAAACCAGCAATTCAGTGTGATTGAGCAATTGCTCAAAGCTGAGCCGCAAATTGGTTTAGAGGCTGGTAGTAAACCTGAACTTTTAGCCATTTTGGGCGCAACCGACAAACCGTTAAAACTAGTCTGTAATGGTTACAAAGACTCAGAGTTTTTAGAACTCGCCAGTATTGCCAAACAAATGGGCCATCAGGTCTATGTTGTGGTCGAAAAACTGTCAGAACTGAATACCCTGTTAAAAGTGATTAAACAATTCCCTACCGCACCGAGTATCGGGATCCGAATTCGACTGAATTCGGTTGGTAAAGGAAAATGGCAAAATACAGCCGGCATTAAAGGTAAGTTTGGGTTAACGTCCAGCCAGTTATTAAAAGCCATTGAAATGCTAAAAGCCGAAAATCAGCTCGATTTATTTCAATTGATTCATTTTCATATTGGTTCCCAAATTGCGAATATCCGGGATATTCAGATTGCAATCAGGGAATGTGCGCGTTATTACACTGAACTTAAACAATTAGGTATCAATATCACAACCTTAGATGTCGGCGGTGGTTTAGGTGTGGATTATGAAGGCAGTGGCAGTCGCAGTCATTGCTCGATGAATTATGATATGTCTGAATATGCTAGAAATATAGTCACAGGTATTGCTGATATCTGTCGGGAGAGCGATGTCCCTGAACCCAATATCATTACTGAATCGGGTCGTGCAATAACAGCACATCATGCCGTATTAATTACCAATGTTATTGATATTGAAACGCCTTCCAAACCACTTGATGATTTGGAAACACTCACTGATTTAGCTGAGGATGCACCGCTGGAAAGTCAGGAAGTGGCTGCATTGAATCATAAATTAAACGAACGAAATGCGCTAGAGTGCTACCATGATGCGATTCATTATTTTAGTGAAGCTCAGCAAAAATTTGTTTTAGGGTTATTCAGTTTGTCTCATTGGGCTGAATTTGAAGCCCTTTATTTTACGACTCTGCATCATATTAAACAGAACCTGAATGATAAGGCTCGTGCTCATAGAGAAATTCAGGAAGAGTTAGATGAAAAGCTAGCGAGTAAGTTATTCTGTAATTTTTCATTATTTCAGTCATTACCGGATGCCTGGGGTATTGATCAAATATTTCCGGTTGTTCCTTTACAAAAATTAGAACAACCACTGTCCATGAGAGCGATTATCCAGGATATTACCTGTGATTCCGATGGTCAGCTTAAACAGTATGCAGATGGAATGGGCATTGAAGCCAGCTTGCCGCTACCTGTATATAAAGCGGGTGAAGAGTACTTATTAGGCATATTTATGGTCGGTGCCTATCAGGAAATTTTAGGCGATATGCATAATTTATTCGGCGATACGGATTCAGCGCATATTGAATTTGATGCTCAGGGTAACTGGAAAATTAACCACACTTTATTTGGCGACAGCGCAGAATCAGCGCTGGCAACGGTTCATTTCCAAAAAGAAACTTTGCTTGAAAACTATCATACGCAGTTGCAAAGCTCTAACTTGTCCAACGATCAAAAAGATCAATATTACCTTCAGCTCAAAGCCGGGATTGAAGGGTATACCTACTTTGAAGACTAAACGATCAAGCCAGGTTAAATAGACTTAACCTGGCATCTTAAATTACCTCAGCTGCGCATAATAAAAATTGCCCACCTATTCTATACGCAGCTCAGGTTAAATTGGTTTTCCAGCCCGCTATCAAGCCAATTTCTGACTAAACTTAAAACCGACTTAGCGCAATTCTGGCTTTTGTATTATGCTTATCTAAACTCATCACTCCCTATCCAAAACCAACGATTGGCTTCGATTATCGGGAATACGTCAGAATGACAACTGAAAAAATCGCATTCAATAGAAAGATACGAAAGTCATCCTCAAAAAGAAAACTCGCCACCATTGTTTCGCTTTTAATCTTTGTGATATTTGTCGTTTTTGCCCTATCTTTTATCCAATCGACGATTATGGATTCAGTTCGTGCCTATGTTCGTGGTGAAGGCCTGTATGCAAAAGCTCAAAAAGATGCAGTGACTGCACTTACGTCATACAGCTATACTCAGGATAAAAATGAGTTTCAGGCATTTCAACATGCCCTGTTAATTCCGTTAGGTGCCAGACAGGCACGAGAGACTTTACAATCTGATAGCCCTGATTATCAATTAGCCTATCAGGGTTTTCTGGTCACGAAAAGCCACCCTGACGATATTGACGGCATGATTCACTTTTTTCTCAATTTTGAGCACTTTCCCTATATGAAAGATGCAATTGCACTCTGGACTGAAGCCGACCAGCTTATTGCAGAACTAGAAAAGCTCGGCTTTGAGATAAAACAAGCAATTGAAAATAATGATAAAACTTCATTAGTGCAGTTAACCGAGAATTTAAAAACTCTTAATAACAAGCTCAATAATATAGAATACGAATTTTCTTTGGTACTCAGTGAAGGCGCACACTGGATTACACAAACGTCACTCGTGATTAACGCGATCTTGATTAGTGTCATTCTGGCGCTTGTTCTGTTTTTTACCCGCCGGATTTTTCAAAGTATTATTCAGACAGAGCAAGATTTATTAGTCAGCGAAAATCGCTTTGAAAGCTTATTCCGAACCAATTTGCTCGCGATTGTAGACTGGGATAAAGAGGGCGCCATCACAGATGCTAATCAAGCTTTTTTAAATATGCTCGGCTTTACCAAAGAGGATTTAAAAGGCGGTAAGATAAACTGGAAAAGTATTACACCGGCAAAATGGCAGCCGCAGGATGAAAAAAAGTTACCTGAGATATTAAAAAAAGGTCATTGCAAACCATTTGAAAAAGAATTCATCGCTAAAAATGGTCAGCATGTGCCTGTCTATCTGGGCGCTGCTTTGCTAGGTGGTGAAAGCAGTAAAGGCATTGCTTTTTTTATTAATCAGTCTGAAACTAAAAAAGCGCAGAAGGAAATGCGTCTGGCGGCGACTGTATTTAACTCAAGCAGTAATGGCATCATAATTACCGATCAGAATTTTTGTGCGGTTTCTGCCAATGAGACTTACCTAACATTAACAGGCCAAAGCAAGGGTGAAGTACTGGGCAATATACCTGAATTCATTCGTCCGCCCAGTATGACTGACGAGTTAGCACAATCCATTAATCAAACGCTTTTGATTAATAGTCACTGGCATGATGATTTACCAATACATTCTAAGGTCGGTATCGAAATACCGGTCGAAGTATCCATTAATGCGGTCAAAGATAACAACGGCCAAGTTTCTAATTTTGTTATTATTTTAAATGATATTACAGAGCGGGTTGCAACTGAGAAAAAGCTGCGTTACCTGGCACAATACGATTATCTGACGGGGCTTGCGAACAGAGCATTTTTTGCAGAGCGCCATAGCCAGGCATTGCACAGAGCAAAACGACTGGATTCTATGGTGGCAATTCTATTTATCGATCTGGATAAATTTAAACCCATCAACGACCAGCTCGGACACGAAGTTGGCGATGGTTTATTAAAAGCGATATCAGAGCGTATAACCAGTCAAGTCAGAGATACTGATACCGTGGGCCGACTCGGCGGAGACGAATTTGTTGTATTGCTCGAAGATTTAACCGAGGTGGAGTCTGCCAAACAAGTGGCAACAAAAATTATTTCCGCGATTAATCATCCGTTTTCGGTCAATGAATATAATTTATCCGTTGGTTGCAGCATTGGGATAGCCATGTATCCGGAAGATGCTCAGTCATCGGAAGAACTGATAAAACAAGCCGACTTAGCCATGTATCATGCAAAAGAAGCTGGTCGTAACCGATTTATGCTATTTAAAAAAGAATTTGTATAACTGTACGTTTTCAAATTACACACGAAAGCTGTAGGATATTTATTCCGGTCAAGTCGCGCCTACATATTCCTCCCAGCTCAAATTATAAACAAAGATAAACACGCCCCAGAAAGCTTAGTTTTTTAGCACTTCAACCTGATATCGACTCAGTTTGTCTCTGCGGCGTCTTATCCAGATTTTGTGAAGCTCTTCGACTACTAATAAACTTAACGCCATTAATAAAAGCTGAATCCATTCTTCTAAAGTAATCGGTTGTAACATGAGCACATCAGCAAGACCCTGAGTATACATAGCACCAATATGCACAAGTTGAGCAAGTGGTACCGCGCATACCAAAAACGGATTACGCAATAAGGACATTTTGAACAGTGACTGAGTTTCTGAACGACTGTTAAGTGCATGAATATTGCCAAAAATAACCATCAGCATAAGGGTTAAATTTCGGGCATGTTCAAGGCTATGACCCAATTCTAACTGCCAGCTAAAGTTTGCAAATGCCACAAAGCCCATAACACCGCCGACAACCAATACATGCTCTACTAAATGAGTTTCAAATACAGCTTCTTGAGGCGAACGGGGCAAAGCTTTAAGTTCGTTACCTTCTTTGGGCTCAAATGCCAGCGCTATATCCTGAAAACCGTTTGCAATAAGATTTAACCAAAGTAGCTGAACCGCAATCATAGGCATAGGTAAACCCGCCATCACACACAGGAAAAATAATAAAATAGCCGAAAAACCAGTTGCTATCAGCAAACCTATGACTTTTCTAATATTGCTATAAACCACTCGCCCCTGCTCAATGCCCGCAACGATAGACGCGAAGTTATCATCAGTAATAATAAGATCAGCTGTTTCTTTGGCTACATCTGTTCCCCGTTTACCCATTGCTATACCCACATTTGACTGGCGCATAGCCGGTGCGTCATTAACTCCATCTCCAGTCACAGCAACAAAATGTCCCTCTCTCATAAAACTATCAACAATCAGTTTTTTCTGATAAGGCTCTATTCTCGCAAATACTCTGACTGGACGAATCAGATTGTCAAAGGCTTCTACATCCTCTGATTCTAAAGCTTTTATCTGAGCTCCGGTTACCACATTATCCTTTTCAGTTGCCAACCCCAGTTCAGTTGCTATAGATTTAGCTGTAGCCGGATGGTCGCCGGTTATCATAGCAACACCTATCCCGCCTTGACGACATTGCATAATGGCTTTTTTAGCATCCTGGCGAAGCGGATCTATCATAGCCACCATACCTAAAAAGGTCATTTGAGTTAATTTTTGATCACGCTCAGATTCTTTTTTAGCCAGAGCAATAATCCGGTAACCCTTAGTCGCTAACTCAGTGAACTGGTGCTCTATAAAAGCAGAATCTATCGGTATAATTGAATTATCAGTTTGCATGTAAGTACACATGCTTAATATTTTTTCGGGGCTCCCTTTTGCATAAATATAAGTTTTGTCATTTACCTGATTTATAATCCCACTATAGGCATTTTCTGACTCATATGGGATCAGTGTAATTTGCGCCTGCTCACTCCTCAATTCGCTTATCGACATTCCAAGCTTTTTAGCCATGACTAAAAATGCAATATCGACAATATCGCCGTTAGAGGCCCATTCCCCGCCAGCGTAATCCAGCTGACTTTCATTGGCGAGCACGCCAGCAGTACATAACTCACACAATGCAGCCCAGGTATCGGGCTGTGTATTACCTTGCGCTGTCACCTTGCCGCCTGGCGCAACCCCTTCACCTGTCACTGAAAACGCTTGATCATCCGGTAATACAATCTTTGTGATTGTCAGCTCGTTAACGGTTAATGTGCCGGTTTTATCGGAGCAAATAAAAGTGGCAGAACCCAAAGCTTCAACGGCAACTAATTTACGAATAATGACATTATTTTTGACCATTCTAGACATACCAATAGCCAGTGCGACCGTTAACGCGGCTGGTAAACCTTCCGGTATAACAGATACCGCAAGGCCTATTGTCATTAAAATCATTTCTTCAACTGAGTAGCCGCCTTTTAGCAACATCAACGCAGTTAAAGCCGCAATTGCAAGTAAAATGCCGGCTGCAACCTGATAGGTAAATTTACGAATACGTATCATCAACGGAGGCTCAGATACACGTTTAGCCGTCACCTGTTTAGCGATCTGGCCTAATTGAGTGCGACTGGCAGTCGCTGTAACTCTGCCCTGAGCCCGTCCCTGAGTAATGATACTGCCAGCAAAACATTGGCTCACCTGCTCCGATAAAGCCGCGCTACTTGATACAACTGCATGCGCTTTTTTAGTGACCGCTAAAGATTCCCCGGTGAGCATAGATTCATCAACTGCGAGATTTTGACTGGATATCAACTCAATGTCAGCCGGGACCTTATCTCCAGAAGCAAGTAGAATAACGTCGCCGGGTACGATTTCTTCAACATCCAGAGTTTGAATTTGACCATCCCTTAATACATGGGCCGTGCCTTTGACCAGATTTTTTAAGGCCGCTGCGGCCCTCTGTGCAGAATACTCCTGAATGGTGCCAATACTGGCATTAACCAATAGAACAATAATAATAAAAACGCCGCTGGGGTTTTGTCCTAAAGCAAAAGAAATAACAGCAGCCAACAATAAAATATAGATAAACGGACTGAGAAACTGTCTTAGAAACAATATGCTTAGACTTGGCAAAGCAGCATTTGGAAGTCGGTTATAGCCGAACTTGGCCAAGCGTCCAGCGGCTTCTTCAGATGTTAACCCGGATTCAATATGTGAGGTGTGAGTTGATTCTGCATTCATTATGACGCTTCCATGGTGCAAAGTTTGACGGCCTGAAGATATTTTAGCCTTGCCATTTTTAGATTATAGAAGCCAGATCAAATTAAGTGCATTTAATGGTCTGCTCGATTAGGCAAATCATTCACCATAACAGCGTTGTATTAAGTGCTAACAAAGCAAATAGAATCAACATTAAACTGATCTTAAATCGCAGCTATGGCGTACTAATAATGCAATTAAGCGCACTTTCATCTTATCAATGCTCAATTTTCAAACGATATGATAAATAATTCGTCAGGGATAAAATAAAATGACAAATTTAATAAAAATTTCATTAAAAAGTGCGATTTTTTTGCTGAACTTAATTGACTTTTAGCACTCAATATTGGAGAGTGCTAATCAAGGTTGGCAGTCATAACGATAGACTGCTAAACAAACAGAACGATTTCATTGTTAAATTAATACGGAGCTCAACATGGCCAATATGTCTGCATCTACAGCTTTAGTTCTTTCACCGCAAACCGGTAGTTTAGATGCTTACATCCAGTCAGTAAACAGCATTTCAGTGCTAAGCGCTGAAGAAGAGAAAAGTCTGGCTGAGCGATTATTTCATGACGGTGATCTGGACGCGGCACAACAGTTAATCATGTCGCATTTACGTTTTGTCGTACATATTGCAAAAAGTTATTCAGGTTATGGTTTACCACAAGCTGATTTAATTCAGGAAGGTAACATAGGTTTGATGAAAGCCGTTCGCCGGTTTGATCCATCAGTGGGTGTCCGCCTGGTTTCCTTTGCTGTTCACTGGATCAAAGCAGAAATTCATGAATATGTACTGAAGAACTGGCGTATTGTTAAAGTTGCAACGACCAAAGCGCAACGAAAATTGTTTTTCAATTTACGTAAATCCAAAAAGCGTTTAGGTTGGTTTAACAATGCTGAGGTTGATAAAGTTGCTGATACGTTAGGCGTTAGCCGCCGTGAAGTATTGGAAATGGAATCAAGAATGAGCAATCAGGATCAGGCATTTGACCTGACAGGCAGTGATGACGACGAAGGTCCAAATTTTGCCCCCGCTCAGTATCTTGAAGATGCTCAGTCTGACGTTGCAACAAGTGTTGAATCTAATCAATGGGAACATCATGCGAACAAACGCTTGCTCAACGCGATTTCGACTTTGGATGAACGTAGCCAAGATATTATTCGTGCGCGCTGGTTGGATGACGGTAATAAAATTACCTTGCAGGAATTAGCGGCTAAATACAGTGTTTCAGCCGAGCGTGTTCGCCAATTAGAATCCAATGCGATGAAAAAATTAAAGAGCGCTATGGGCGAGCTTTAATATAATAACCCGCTCTAAATAATGCTAAAAATAGCCAGCTTGTCTGGCTATTTTTAATTTACCCCTGTTATAAATGTTCAAATCCTACATAAATACCTTAGCTCAACGCACTTAAATATTTTCCGAATAACTATAGCTAGATAAATATAAATTGACGTAATCAGCTATATAACCCCTTGTTTTACATTTTATTTTACCGAACTGGACAAACCAGCCCGATTTTGACCGTTTTGTTATTGCGTCAATTCATCAATAGATTAAAATTAAGTGCTAATAATTAAAATAATCGCTTGAGCTTAATCGCAACAGCAGGCTTTATAAAGGAATAGCCATGGAAAACTCAACAAGGTGTCATGTTGAAACGCCCCACCCCTATCTGGACAACGACCTTAAAATAGATTCGTATACTTTTAAATATATGTGCAAACTGTTTGAGCAAATTGCACAATACTGGCAACTAGAAATGCCGTCAGTCGGACAAGAGTCTCAACTTCTTGTATTTATTCAAAATCGCATTAAGCTGGATTTAAACTATTACATAGAATATAAAAATGCGGTTCATGTCATTAAAGAGCTATGTGCTGTTCATGGCGATCCGCAAGGTTATATACAACTTTTAACCGATCCCAGCGGCCTGATTACGCCAGCTACGACCCCCATTGCGCGAGCTCGCCAGAAAGTGTCCAACGAATTTATCACTCTTGCGTTGGCCATAGGTGGATTCAAAACGTTTGGCGCTAAAAATGCACTAGGTTACATCAGCGGCGGTAATATAGAAAATAATGTACCTTACCGGGTTTTCAAGGACGTATAAAAATGACTCAACAAACCGATATCCTCATTATTGGCTCGGGCGTCGCTGCGGCTGCCATTGCACAAAAAATACTGAATGCAAATCCACTGGCTAAGATTACAATGCTTGAAGCCGGCACAAAAGTGAAGATGCGAGACTTTGCTCTACACCAGAATTATTTAATCACAGGTCAGCTTCCTTACGAATTTTGCCAGGATCAGGCCTATCCAACCAAAGATTCAATAGGTGAAAATGAATCACTTGGGCCAACCCTTATTCCAATGCAAGGCTCACGATTAATGATGTATGGTGGCTCAACCGTACACTGGGGGGGGTGGTCGTTCCGATTAAAGCCTGAAGATTTTAAATTAAAGACACTGGCAAAAAGTGGTATAAAGGCACTGAAAGGCGATTATGATCTGCTTGACTGGCCTATTAATTACGATGATCTGGAACCCTTTTATTGCGAAGCTGAGCATTATATTGGTGTATCAGGTGACTCAGCCGATCCCACAGTGCCAAGAAGTACGGCATACCCTTACCCTGAATTTCCATATACGCTAGAAGACAAGCCCAGTATTCTGGCGATGAAAAAATTAGGCATTGAATACAGCCATATGCCCATCGCTCGCCATGGTGTCAGTGCTTCTGATTCACCCCACCCTCCCTGTCAAACAACAGGGACTTGCAAATACTGTCCTTTTGGTGCGCGTTATGTTGCAGCAAATTACATAGACGAACTGACAGAATTTCATAATTATCCAAACTTTCACCTTAAAACCAATGCAATTGTTGAAAGCTTAATTATGAGTGACAAACATCAAGTTCAGGGGGTGACTTATATAGATAAACATATTTCCGAGCACCAAATTCAAACGCTGAATGCAAAACTTGTCATTCTGGCAGCCGGGGCAATTGAATCATCTAAATTATTATTACGCTCACAATCCGATCACTGGCCAAACGGGGTCGGTAATGATCAGGATTTGGTCGGCCGTAACCTGATTACTCACCCCTACTTAATGTTTGAAGCAGACTTACCGGATAATCCTGATGGTCTGATGCCGGAGATGGATTTTCCAACCCTGGTTTCCCGCCATTTTGACAGTGAAGCAGAGCAAGCATTAGGTAAATACATCATAGTGAATCCATCGGCTAGCATAGGGACTCGGCTAGCTAATGAGATGCAAAGTGGTAAACCGTTCAGTGTGATTAAAGATGAAGTAACAGGCAAAAGTAAAATACAACTACATGTTTTACTTGAGATTTTCAGTCAAAACAGAAATCGTTTGTTTAATGCAACCAAACGCAATCACTTAGGCCTGACAGAAACCGCCATCGAGTTTGATCAAGGACCCGACTTTAACCAGAGACTGGCGCAAATTCAGCAAAACATGACTCGAATTTTCGAAGCGATGGGCGCTAAGGATACTCGGCTTAAAACCATCTCCTGGCGTGCGGATCATGCCGCCTGCACCACACGAATGAGTGAAGATAAATACACAGGTGTGGTAGATAAAAATTTAAAAGTATTTGATATCAATAACCTGTTTATTTGTTCAAATGCATCATTTTCTAGCCTAGGCGCGGTTAATCCGACACTAACTCTGACTAGTTTAGCGATTCGCCTTGCAATGCATCTGAATCAAACTGTCATACCAGAACTCGAACACGCTGAACAGCAGACGCCTAGTCTGCAAGAGGAAATTAGTTAAATGGATATATCAGAACAAAAACAAGCGCTTTATAAGCAATTGCAATCTGCGATTGAGCTTGAACTCAGCACGTTACCACCCTATTTAACTGCTTTTTTTTCAATCCATGAAAATTCCAATGCTGCAGCGGTAAATGCCATTCGCAGTGTCTTTATGGAAGAAATGCTACATTTGTGTCTGGCGGGCAATGTTATGGTTTCAATCGGCGGTCAGGTAAAACTAGGCCCAAACAATATTCCCAGTTACCCTTGCATTCTTGGTTTTAAAAACAGGGAATTTGAAATTGATTTGGCTCGCTTTTCAAAACAAAGTATCCAGACTTTCAGGCGCATTGAATTGCCCGATGGAATGCCGCCGCTGGAAGATAGTGGCGACCTGAAAGAAGACATCAGAGTATCGGGTTCCAGTATAGGGGAATTTTATAAAGGTATCATTGCCGACTTAAAGTCACTGAACCTGGCTTGTGAACAGGCTGGAATCGAGCTATTTAATAAGGACATCAGTCAACAAATTACCGAAACTTATTTTTGGCGAGGCGGCGGTAAACCCATAGCAGTTACTGACTTTGCAAGTGCTGAAAAAGCGCTCAATGAAATTATTGATCAGGGTGAAGGGGCTTCTACCAGTCTATATGACGGCGATGCTAACGAATACGATCAAACACCGGATTTGGCACATTTTTATAAATTCAGTGAAATCTATTATCAACGCCAGTATTTAAATCACGATGATCCGCTTTCACCGCCGACAGGCGCAGACATTCAGGTTGAATATGATAAAACCTACCCTGTGCGAACAAATTGTAAACAGAGTGATTTTGCCAACAACCCGGATCTGGCGCAACTCAACTTAAGATTTAATCAGGGTTATAGCCTGATGCTAAAACAAATAGAAGAGGCTTTTTCCGGAAATCCCAGGGTTTTATATAATGCGATTATGAATGGTATGCATGATTTAACCCCAATCGCACGAGCTATGGCAAAAATCGAAATAAACCCTGCCTGCACCAGCGGAGAAACCGGCTCGCCCTCATTCGAATGGGCGAATCCTGTTTCTAATTAAGATTAATCAAATTTAAAGAGTCGAATATTATGGGTTTTAAACTGGAAGTGAATTCAATCTTACGTACAGAGCAAAATTATGAGCTTAAACTGGGATCAATTTACCCTTTTAGCAAAACAGGTAGCCGCATCTTTTTTGACGATATTCCGGTTTGGCTAACAGATAAAAACTGGCAAGTATTAGCCGAAATTAGCATAGTTTCTCAAACCCGCGAAAATGACCAGCTCACAGGTCAATTCAGAGTAGATTATCTTTATCAGGGTGAAGAACAAAGCATCGTCAGCAATATGTTTATCCGTATGTATGATGGTGTTTTAGACCCCTATATCTATTTATTATCATCCGCCAGCGAATATGAACAGGCGCAGCAAACCGGTGAATTTATTCGCGACAGTTTACAGACAGAGGGGTTTATCCATGCATCGCCTAAAAGTCAGTTAAACCGGGTAGCCAATAAATTTTATAAAGACTGTCAGGAGCCACTCATTTTGGTTGTAGACAAGAGCAAAGTCATACCTAAAATAAAATGGGAACCTGCCACAGGGGGCTTATACCCGCACATATATGGCCCATTGAATGCCAATTCAGTTATCAAAAGTATCTCTATCAAACTCAATGAAAAGGGTGAATTTGATATAGATACCAGCGCACTATAAAACACCATTAACCCACGGAAGACGAATGACTTTAGATAAGAACAATAAAAATTCAGAAGAACTTGTTTCACTACTAAATGCGTTACTGGATGCAACACCTGATTTAATTTTCGCCAAAGACATCAATTATAAATATTTGGCTCATAATAAGGCGTTTTCAAATTTGGTCGGCAGAGCCGGCCAAGATTTAACCGGACTTTCTGATGAGGATATATTTAGTAATCCAGAGGCAATTAACCGACTTCGAGAAACCGATATACAAGTCATTAGTCATGAAAAAACGCTGACCAATCAGGAAACAACCGTTTATCCGGATGGTAAAACCATTAAAGTAGATACACTTAAAGTGCCTTTTTACAGTGACGAAGGCCAACTGATGGGATTGCTCGGGATATCAAGGGATGTTACACGGCGTGTCGAAACTGAGCAGCAGCTCGGCCTGGCTAAAGAAAAAGCGGAAGCGGCCAGTCGTGCTAAATCTGAATTTCTGGCCAAAATGAGTCATGAAATCAGAACGCCGATGAATGCTGTCATTGGCTTAAGTCAGCTGCTCAGCCGTACTCAGCTAAACTATGAACAAACAGATTATGTCGATAAAATTTTAAACTCAGCCGAGAGTTTATTAAATCTAATCAATGACATACTAGACTACTCTAAAATAGAGGCAAACCGCTTAACCCTTGAACAAGTCCCTTTCACGCTGCAAAGTGTATTGGATAAAACCATCACTATCTGTGAACTAAAAGCGCTCGAAAAACACCTTGAATTTATTATTGATGTCCCAAGCGCCGCGCCAAAGTGTCTGTTAGGCGACCCGCACCGGCTACAACAGGTTTTAATTAATCTGGCTAACAATGCCATTAAATTTACCGAATCAGGACATGTGATTGTAAAAATCGAATTTAACCAGACAGATAATAATAATGCCGACATAAAGTTCTCAATCTCTGATACCGGCATTGGTATGTCGATGGAAGAACAGCAGCAATTATTTAACGCATTTTGTCAGGCTGATAACTCATTAACCCGTCAATACGAAGGCTCAGGGTTAGGTCTGGTTATTTGCAAACAAATCGTCGAATTAATGGGTGGTAATATCCAGGTAGAGAGTAAACCAGGCGAAGGTTCAACTTTTAGTTTTAATATTAAATGTCCAATCGTAGAACAAGCAGAATGCCATCGTATTCAATCGATTAACTACCCGGAAACCAAAATACTGGTTGTTGATAATAGCCCGGTCGCACGCCGAATTATCGTTGAAATATTAACCGAGTTTGGTTGTCAGGTTGAAGCCGCTGACAGTGGCATTGAAGCTGTGAATAAAGTTAAAGCGGCCAGTGACGCTTTTCAGGATTATGACTTAATCATTATGGACTGGCGAATGCCGGGTCTAGACGGCATCAGCGCAGCTAAACAAATTAAACAGGATTTAGGTAAATCACATATTCCGGCAATATTACTGCTCTCAGCTTATGATTTGGATGAAGCTAAACGTATTGCCAGACCGGAGCAGATTGATGCATACCTTGAAAAACCCGTTATTCCACAAACCTTAATGGAATCCATCAATAAAAGTCTAATGTGTCATTCACAACCAGAAAACACTCAAACCGAAAAAACGAGTTGGATCGATCCCAGTTCCTCTAAATGGGATGTCGGTAACCTGAATTTTTGCAATGCAAAAGTATTACTGGTAGACGACAACAATCTAAACCGAAAAGTAACCTGCGGTTTTCTAAAAGACAGCAATATCCAAATGGATATGGCGGTTGACGGCGAAGATGCCGTTGAGAAAGTTAAAAAGAATGACTATGACCTTGTATTGATGGACATTCAAATGCCAAAAATGGATGGTTATACAGCGACTAAACTTATACTGCAAGATCCTAAAACGAAAGATTTACCAATCATTGCGATGACTGCACATGCAATGGAAAGCGACAGACAAGAATGTCTGGCAGTGGGCATGAAAGGTCATTTAATTAAACCAATTTCAATTTCAACTTTATATGAGATTTTAATTCGCTTTATTAACGTTAACCGGCTAAATACAAATAAACCTCTAAAGCAACCCCATCAGCCTGAAGAGCCGCTAATTTCGCAACTAGCAGAATTAGCGGAACTGGATATCAATGCAGCCATTCAGGCATATCAGTTTAATCAAAAGCTTTTTGTAAACCTACTGGAAGAATTTGTCAGCGAAAATAAAGATATACAGCATGGCATTGCTAACGCCATTAACGAACTGGATGAGGACATGATTTTTACTAAAATTCATAGCCTTAAAACCAGTACCGCCTACATAGGCGCATATAAAATGTCGCATCAATGTGCTTATATTGAGAGCCTAATTAAACAAAAACAAAAATACCAGAAAGAGGTCGTTAAAGTTGCGAATGACGTCAGCCAACTTGTATTGTCTATGCAAGAAATTATCACCCTCCAGCAATCAAATACACAAAATACAGAACAAACTGGACTCTCTTTTCGGCAATACTTACTCAAATTACAGCCGCTGTTAGCCAACTCAGATTTTGCGGCAGAAACTTTAATTTGTGACATATTAACTTCCACTTCAGACCCGACTGAGCATTCAGTCATCAAAGAAATTTCAGAGCTTGTTGCCTGTGTTGAATTTGAGCGAGCCAGCAAAATTTGTGAAGTAGCACTAGCAAGGACAGACAATGGTTAACCCCAACTTACGTATTTTAATCGTCGATGACGAAAAACCAAACCTGATGGTATTAAGTGATTTGTTGCAAAATGAAGCACAAATCACACTGGCTAATAATGGGAAAAGAGCCATTGAGAAAGCTCAGGAGCTCCAACCGGACATCATTTTATTAGATGTAGTGATGCCTGAAGTTTCTGGCTTTGATGTAATAAAAGCGCTTAAGGCGAATAAACTTACACGCTCGATCCCGGTAATATTTATTACCGGCTTAGGTGATGTCAAAAGCGAAGAAAAAGGGTTTGAACTCGGAGCTTGTGACTATATTCAAAAACCTTTTCATTTGGGAATTGTAAAAGCCAGAGTTAAATTGCATCTGACAATTGCTCGTCAGTGCATTATGCTTGAAAAACTAGCTAATATAGATCCTTTAACAGCCATTCCAAATCGCAGAAAATTTTCAGAACGAGTTGAAAACGAGTGGGCAGGTGCAAAACGAAACCGAAACCCAATTGTCCTAGCTATGGTTGATGTAGATAAATTTAAGCAGTATAACGATCAGTACGGCCATGCTGCCGGTGATAATGTACTGACACAAGTTGCAAAAACGCTGCAAACCCAACTCAAAAGACCCAGAGATTTTATTGCCCGTTATGGCGGCGAAGAATTTGTCATTATCATTAATGAAACGGATCAAATCAGTGCCAATGCAATCTTAGAAAAATGTCGCAGTGCTGTGCAAAATCTCAATATCAAAAACGAAGCCAGTCCACATGCTTGTATCACTGTCAGTATAGGCGCGGCTATCTGCACGCCGAGTTCAAATATCAGTGCAAATGCCTTGCTCGAACAAGCCGATCATACCCTGTATCAAGCGAAAGAAACCGGCAGAAATAAGCTTGCCTGGTCTGCTTAATGGTTAATCAAACAGATGTTAACGCCGGGGACTGCGATTAATAAGTCTCTCAGTTTAATGTTTGGAGACCGTATGAATATGAGGCGAATATCTGAGGTCTTTAATACCTAAGCGACCACTTGATTTGCAATTGTTAGAATATTAAATCCTTTATTTTACCGACAAAATTCGGATTCAGGTACACCGGCGTGCAAGTCCATTACCGCCGGTTTATCGTCTGGGTTCATCTTAATTCGCCATTTCAGCTTCAATATCTACTCTAAAAATTTAATTTTAAATGCAAAATATGTCACAAGTTCAATCTGTTTAACTTGACGAAGTTTAAATACTGATAAAAAATTAGAAACTAACTTAATCTAGTTGTTCTAATTTTAATCAAGCTTTTCAGTCGGATATTGACTGGTTTGACCAAAAAACCGCTTTAAAGCGGCGCTTTGTTATATTAAATCTATTTTTTATTCCAAATTAATCTAGTTATAAACTCATCCCCTCATATAATTAAGAATGCGGTAAACGAATTGATGCTCATACAAATTTGGTAGTGAAATCCGTGTTCATTGCTGTACCAAGAGGGTAAAATTATGATCTTATTAGTTGGTGGGGAAAAAGGCGGTAGTGGTAAGAGCTGTCTGGCTCAAAACATTGCTGTTCATTTAACCAAAGAGCGGGATGCAAGCGTTATGTTGGTGGATTGCGATCCACAAAAAACAACATCTGACTGGATTCAATCCAGGCACAATAACGCAGATTTAGATTATATCAGCTGTGTTCAGTTGTTCGGTAAAGTGCGTTATGAGTTACAGGGTTTTGAGCGCAATTACGACTATGTCGTAATTGATTGTGGGGGTCGAGATAGTACAACCTTACGTTCAGCATTATCTGTAGCAACTCATGTACTTGTGCCTATGAGGCCTAAACGCCGTGACTTAAAAACGGTTGAACACATTGAAGATTTAATATCGACTTGTAAGATGATAAACCCGAATATGCGAGAAGCAGTTGTCATGACACAATGTCCGTCACTGCCTAATCAAGCAGGGCGTATTCTGGAATCAAAAGAAATCTGCCGTAGTTATGGATTATCAGTTCTGGATTCTGTCACATTCAGTCGAAATATATATGATGATAGTGAAGAAATGGGCTCATCAGTTATTGAGCAAGATCCAAAAGGTAAGGCAGCTGAAGAAATACGTTCAATTGTCAGTGAAGTAATGCAACTACAAGTGGAGAGTGAAGATCATGGGCCTGGCCGATCTCAAGAAAACCACCTCAAAGCAGTCTAAACTTAAAAAGATTGATATTGAAGATTTCATCGATGATGCTAATAATTATGCGTCAGGTTTACCGAGCTTGTTATTTGATGTCCGGCATGAACCGGACAATGACAAAGCGCATAAGCTAAAAGAGCTGGCAGACAACCAAAGTCGACGAAAAAACGCGACTTTCTCTTTGAATGAAAATACCATTAAAGAGCTCGAAACTCTGGTAAAAAACAAAGACTTGCACAAGTCTAAGTTAGTCCGGGTTTTGATCCAGTATTTTGCCTATTTAAACGAGAAAGAGCGTGCTGCAATTTTACGATTGTTTGCACAACAGGAAAACAAGTAAAATAGCAGTCAAGTTTTCCCCTTCTTTTTTGTAAAACCCGAATTCAAATTGACTCAGGTTTGTATAATACCAGTTGCTTAAAACAATAATTAGCCAGCTGCACTGGCTATTTGGATTTTAAACAGTAAACTACCCTTTTCTATCACCTTTAAGTAAAGTTTTTCAATGCAATGTCGACTCGGTTGCGGTGCTTGCTGCATTGCACCATCAATCAGCTCATCAATACCTGGTATGCCAAACGGAAAACCCGCAGGTGTTCGCTGTATTCAACTGGATGAAAACAATTTATGTAAAATTTTTGGTCAACCTGACCGGCCAAAAGTCTGTGCAGAATTTACTGCTGAAGCCGAATTCTGCGGAACAACTAACCAACAAGCTATTCAAATTCTGACTGAACTGGAACAAGCTTGATTCTTTAATTTTTATAACAAAATAGGCATCAGACAAGTCAAACTCGTGTTTGCTGCACAGAAGCAAACACACTGCTTTATCACACCAGCCTTGCATTACATACCCACATATAACTGACATTCGCCTATGACTACTTGCTTGTAAATCTATCCTTGGTAAAAGATTGAAACTCCTTCTCTTGGCCAATTTTGATTAAATCCTGCCGGAAACCGCGATAAATTATTTAACCTCAGCTGCGCATAAGAACAGTTGAAGTAAAATTAGACTTTAATTTTCTAAATATAACCACAATCTTGTTTTATTATACGTTCCGATGTGGATAGTTTTTCGTCTATCAAGGCATTTTTGTGTACCTAATAGCGAGCTATTAGTCAGAAAAATAACGCTGAGAGGCGGAAAAATAGACTCGTTGGACAATTTTTATTATGCGCAGGCTGAGGTTATTTAAAAACCTATGCTGATACTCGGGTTAATTTGCTAGAATGAGCGACAAATTCACTGTGCATAATTTATCGGTTAAGGGCTTAAAAATGGTGATAGGAACTGCAAATTGCGCCTCAGCAAGTAAAGTAATGATGCTTGGCTGTGGTGAGTTGGGAAAAGAAGTTGTCATCGAACTACAACGTTTAGGGGTCGAGGTTATTGCCGTAGATCGCTATAACAATGCACCGGCAATGCAGGTTGCGCATAAACATTTTGTAATTAATATGCTGGATGGTGCAGCATTAAGACAACTTATCGAACAAGAGAAACCAGATTTAGTGGTTCCGGAAATCGAAGCAATCGCAACACAGACGCTTGCTGAATTAGAGCGGGAAGGATTTAATATTGTTCCCAGCGCAAAAGCAACGCAACTCACCATGAACCGTGAAGGCATACGTCGTCTGGCAGCAGAAGAACTTGGCGTTAAGACATCCAGTTACCAATTTTCTGATAACTATAACGATTTTAAAGAATCAGTTCAGCACATAGGCATGCCTTGTGTTGTCAAGCCTATCATGAGTTCGTCTGGCAAAGGCCAGTCAGTCATAAAATCTGAAGCTGACATTGAATCAGCTTGGCAATATGCTCAGGAGGGCGGTCGTGCTGGCAAAGGACGAGTGATAGTAGAAGGCTTTGTTGATTTTGATTATGAAATTACTTTGCTCACGATAAATGCCGTAGACGGTATTCATTTTTGTCAGCCAATCGGCCACAGACAAGAAGACGGAGACTACAGAGAATCATGGCAGCCTGCAGCTATGAATGACAATGCCTTAAAAAACGCACAGATGATGGCAAAAAAAGTAGTCAAAGCACTCGGTGGAAAAGGATTATTTGGCGTAGAAATGTTTGTAAAAGGCGATGAAGTAATATTCAGTGAAGTTTCTCCCCGACCCCATGACACAGGTCTGGTGACCTTGATTTCACAGGATTTATCTGAGTTTGCGCTGCATGCACGTGCTATTTTAGGATTACCGGTCGTTCATATCAGCCAGTTTGGGCCGAGTGCATCAGCCGTTATTCTGCGTGAAGGTGAATCATCAGATATTCGCTTTGAAGGCGTAAATGATGCTTTGTCTGAATCGCTGACACAAATTCGTCTGTTTGGAAAACCAGAAATCAGTGGCAGACGCCGCCTGGGAGTTGTATTAAAACGGGCGGATAATATAAACACAGCCATAGACGGAGCGGTGGCAGCCGCAGCCAAAATAAAAACGCATTTTTAAAATTTAAACCAAGCCGGAGTGTCTGTCTCTGTTACAGGGCTCCGGTTATGGTAACAGTCAAATCAGGTTATTTATGCTAAAACTAAACGCCATTCACCATGTTGCTATTATCTGTTCTGATTACGAAAAATCAAAAGCTTTTTATACTCAGGTATTAGGGTTACCGATTATTAAAGAAACTTACAGGGCCCACAGAGATTCATATAAACTGGATTTATCTGTCAATCAACATAGCCAGATAGAACTATTTTCCTTTCCAAACCCACCTGCGCGCCCTTCCCGTCCGGAAGCACAGGGACTCAGACATTTAGCTTTTGAAGTTGATAGCGTAGAGCAAAGTAAATCATCACTTGAATCTATGGGTGTGGAAGTTGAAGATATCAGAGTAGATGAATTAACCGGTAAAACTTTTACATTTTTTCAAGACCCGGATGGTTTACCACTTGAGTTGTATCAAGCATAACTCAATCAAGAAAATGAACAAGCTTATCAACGCCTGTCAAATGGTAAGCTAAGGGTAAACATAAAGTCGCTGTTATTGCTCTTTGCTGTCGTTTACAAGATGACACACATACCAGCACTATCTGGTAGCAATAGAGTCTAATTTGAGTTCGCCCTGCTGATTAAATTCTGCCGACCCCAACTTGTACCTGAAAGCTAATAGGCACGTCCATATGAATAGCTTTATTTCGAGTTTAACCCGTTTTTAAAGTACAGATTTTTTGATAGTAAATCGCTCGATGAAGATTCATTCGCCCCCAGAGATTTTGATGGCAATAAAGCCATAGCCTGAAGGCCCGCTACTATTTTGCAAGAAACGAGTCTAAAATAACGGCTAACCAACATCTCTGTTTAACTGCAGCAGCAAAGATATTAAAGTTATACTATAACATTACACGAATTGTTATGTTATAATATTTCATAAACCCCAAGTATTATAGTAATTATGAATATAAAATTAACATTGTCCCGCTTTTGTTTTAGTATAACCGCACTTTCTACACAAACTTTCGCAGAACCATCCATTGAGCATATTAAAGTGGTGCACAAGCAAGCTTATCGGGGTGATATTCCGGTTAAAGACTTACCTCAAGCCATCTCCACCTTTGACAAAAGTTTATTATCTGACTTGGGTATTACAGAATTTCAGGATGCACTTGATTTTTCAGCAAGCATAGCCCGCACCAATAACAGTGGAGCACTTTGGGACAGTTTTGCGATTCGGGGATTTGCCGGTAATGAAAACATGCCTTCTGGCTATCTAATTAATGGTTTTAGCGGTGGCCGAGGGTTTAGCGGCCCCAGAGATACATCAAACGTCGAATTTATAGAGGTATTAAAAGGACCAGGATCAGCATTATATGGCCGTTCAGAACCCGGTGGCACAATTAATATCGTAACCAAAAAACCTCAATTTTATGCTCAAGGTGAAATGAACCTGGAGATCGCGAGTTTTGATTATAAAAGACTCTCGGCTGACTATACCAATGCCATAACAGACAAGTTGGCATTCAGAATAAACGGTGCATGGCAGGATGCTGACAGTTACCGGGATGAAGTAACAATCGAAAAAAATGTGCTGACGCCTTCACTCTATTATCAAATTGATAGTCATTCCAGCCTGACCTATGAGTTTGAATACGTCGATTTAGCTCAGCTGTTTGATCGCGGTATTGTGGTATTAGATCATAATATGAATACCTTGCAACATGATGCCTACCTTGGAAACCCGGCAGATAAACCGACTCATATTAGAGCGCTCGGCCATCAATTTACTTATACCAAAGCATTCAATCAAGACTGGTCGTTAATCGCTGGACTCAATTACAGAAATTCGAAAGTTAATGGTTTTTCATCCGATGCAGAACTATCGCCAAGCCGGCAATCGCTATTTGATGATGGCCAGACTTTAACGCGTCAACGTAGATACAGAGACTATGATGCGGAAGATCTTTCAGCCCGATTTGAACTCAGCGGTCATAAAACCTTTCATGGACTCACTCATCACCTGATGTTCGGACTCGACATTTATGAATATGATTTAAGCACAGCACTTTATCGCTTCAGAGGGCAAAAAGCGGCTTATAGTATAGATATTTTCAATCCTGGTATTCAGCCTGAACCACCCGAAGTATCGCTTTTATATCACAATCTTGAAAATCAGATAGCCTATGGCGTCTACGCTCAGGATCAAATTGATATCAATGAACAATTTAAAATTCTACTAGGTTTGCGTTTTGATCAAATCGAGCAAAAAATCGATGAAATAAAAAGCCAGGTAAATACGAATAATACAGAACAACAAACCAGTCCTAGAGTCGGTTTGGTTTATAAACTGGATGAGGATTATACCTTTTATGCAAGTTATTCCGAAGGCTTTGTACCGCTATCAGGAACAGATTATCAAGGACAGGCTTTTGGGTTTGAGTATAGTGATTCAACTGAGCTGGGCGCCAAAATTAATCTGGGTTTAATCCGGATTAACATAGCGGTATTTGATGCGAATAAAGATAATATTCTGGTCGCAGATCCGGTTAATGTTGGTTTTTCTGCGGCATTAGGTCAGGCAAACAGTCAGGGCCTTGAAATTGAATTAGACACTTACCTGACGGATTCAACTCAACTCAAACTTTCGTATGCCTATACAGATGCAAAAACCAGCAAGGATACAAATAACGCAGACTGGAATACGCCTATCCCTAAAGGCAGTCCTTTAGTTAATGTGCCAGATAATAAACTAAGTTTAATACTGAATCACAATACGCGTTTATTTGACAAATCCTTTAATATTGGAGGCAGATTCGAATATATCAGCGAACGATTAGGTGATGCAGCCGATCTCCGTTTTATTTTACCTGACTACCAATTATTTAACTTATATACAAACTATCAGCTCAATGACCAATTCAACATTGCATTTAACTTAAACAATATATTGGATGAAGATTATATTGAAAGCAGTTATAACGCGCTTTGGGCATACCCAGGTGCCCCCCGAAATTTTAAAGTGAGCTTAAAATATGAGTTCTAATTTCGGCCAACGAATTAACAGCATTGATGTGATGCGCGGTCTTGTCATCCTGATTATGCTATTGGATCATGTCAGAGAACGCTTTTATTTGCATATGCAAGTGAGCGACCCTATGAATATTGACACAACTGAGTCTTTACTATTCTGGAGTCGATTCTTAGCTCATTTTTGTGCACCTATCTTTGTCTTTTTAACCGGCCTATCTGCCTATTTATATAGCCAGGCCAAAACCGCACAACCAAGAAACGTCTCAGCATTTTTAATTAAACGTGGTTTATTTTTAGTTGCGCTTGAAGTAACCGTCATCTGTTTTTCCTGGTTAGGTAGTTGGCAAACCATCTACCTTCAAGTGATTTGGGCTATCGGACTCAGTATGCTGTCGCTGGCTTTATTCATTAAATTACCTAAAACCGTGTTAGCTATTTTAGGTTTGAGTATAGTATTTGGTCATAATATGCTAACCCCCATCACCTTTGCACCGGATGAATGGGGCTATGGTTTATGGACAATTTTACATGACCGTGGCTATCTAGTATCAAATGCGGCTATCAAGATTAAAGTGAGTTACCCGGTACTACCTTGGATTGGCGTCATTATTCTGGGCTATCTGGCAGGCCCTTTATATCGAAAGGCCCTATCCGTTACTGAACGCCACAACAAACTATTATTACTTGGCCTGGCTAGCCTGAGCACATTTATTCTGTTAAGAGGGTTTAATCTGTATGGAGAAACAATAGACTGGCAGACGCAGCCAAGTCTGAATAAAACTCTGATGGATATTTTTAACCTGACTAAATACCCGCCTTCGCTTAATTTTTTATTAATTACACTGGCCGCTATGTTTTTTGCGCTCTGGTTATTCGAAAAGTATCCGTTAAAAATTTACCGATACTTATCAACCTTTGGCTCAGTCCCTATGTTTTTTTATATAGTACATTTGTATGGTTTACTGGCGTTATATACTTTGGCAGAAACCCTTTTCGGCAAAACTAAAGGCAGTTATTTTGGCGTGGATAATATGCTCTGGATATGGCTAATTACGGCATTACTTTCCATTGCTTTATATTTTCCGACCGCAATGTTCAGCCGATATAAAAAAGCACATAACAAAGCTTGGTTAAAGTACCTTTAAATCTATTCTGTTAACTGAACAATAAAAAGCCGCAAAATACAGGTTAGTTTTTGCGGCTTTTGATAAATAAACGGGTTTCAAATTACAGGCAAATAGTTACATCCGCTTTTGTATTCTCACCTTGTTTAATGGTTAAGTTAGACACGGCCAAACCTAACTGCCCCTTGGTACTGATTTGCCAGGGTGATGTTATATTTTTTAGTGAATCATTTTCAGCCAAGCACCCCATTTCAACCGAAACATGAATCCATTTGCCTGGGGTTTGTTCATTTAACAGATCCGTGATGTCTGCTGAATAATGGCATTCCGAGCCACACATTAAACTCAATCTAACCTTGTCAGTGGGCTTAGAATCTAATCTTAAATCAAATTTAAACTGACTGTCTGGCTCTACTGCTTCGGTTAAATCTTTAGCAGTCTGGTAACTGAGTTTAGCAACCGCTTCAGATACACCAGACCAAACAAAACGCCGGGCATCTTCCTGATAAGCCAGGTTAATTGCCTGTATCGTCAAGTTTTCGCTGCCGTCCGTTGTACCGGAAGGTCCTTCAATAATTTGATTCCAGTTATTCTTGTCACCTAAAGTCCAGTTTAAACCAGATGCCAGTTGACGGTAAAATAACGGATAGCCCATGTCAGTTGCTTTTTGTGTTTTAACATAAGAAGTTTCATCCAATTGAGGTAAATCAGACGGCGTTTGATAATCTAAACCGAATCCATAGGCAAACAAGGGATCGTAATTTTCATCGCCTGAATTCAACACGACCTGAGTATCTTTTTTCGGCCATGAAAAAGATAATCTGCCTTTAAAATCGTAATTAATTTCTCCATTTGCATCTCTGAGTATTACATCTGCCACACCCTGTCCTTCCGAACCCGGAAGCCATGCCGCAACAAATGCATCTGATGCGTTAATTTCTTTGTTCATCCACAAAGGCCGACCACTGACAAACACAGTCACAACAGGGATCCCCTGAGACTTAAGTTTGTTTAATAACGCCAAATCCTTTTTTTCACCTTTTTGATATTCAATATATTGAATATCGCCAAACCACTCCGCATAAGGCGCTTCGCCAATCACCACAATCGCCACATCAGGTTTGGTTGAATAATCAGCAGTTTCATTTAACTCAATTTGACCACCTGCTGCATCAACAGCGTCTTTTAACCCTTGATAAATACTGGTCGCACCGGGAAAATCTGAGTTAGTATTATCCGTACCCTGCCAGGAAACACTCCAGCCACCTGCTTGTTTTGCAATATTGTCGGCTGCATCTCCGGCTACCAGAATATTTAATTTAGGGTCCAGCGGTAAAATACTCTGATTATTTTTTAATAAAACCAAAGATTCACGAACCGCCTGGCGAGCTAAATCACGATGTGCTTTCGCCCCAAACTGAGATAAATCATTAGCCATAAATCGTTCTGATGGTTTGCTTTTTTCAAATAGTCCCCAGCGCACTTTAGCTCTTAAAAAGCGGGTTACTGCATCATCAATTCGGGACATAGGGATTTCGCCACTTTTAACCTGATCGACCGTATTGTGGTAAAAAGCTTCATAATGCTCAGGCACCATAATGACATCTATCCCGGCATTAATAGCATTGGCACACTGCTCTAAATCACAGCCATCAACAAATTTATGACCATTCCAATCAGAGACAACAAATCCATCAAATCCCATCTGACCTTTAAGTACATCCGTTAACAGATATTTATGACCATGCAATCGCTCTCCTTTCCACGAATTAAATGAGGCCATAACAGACTGAACACCGGCTTCTATCGCGGTAAAATAACCAGCAGCATGAATGTCTCTGAGTTCTTCTTCAGATGCCAGTGTATCTCCTCTGTCTATACCATTTAACGTACCGCCATCCCCTACAAAGTGCTTAGCGGTTGCTATTCGGTGATGATCTTGCAAATAATTTTCACCAATTTCGCCCTGTAACCCGCTGACCATTTCTTTGGCATAAGCGGCCACAATTTCCGGTTTTTCAGAATAGCTTTCATAGGTTCTACCCCATCTGTCATCCCGGACAACCGCAACCGTTGGGGCAAAGCTCCATTCAATCCCAGTTACAGCCACCTCTTTAGCGGTCGCTTCGCCAATTTTGCGAATCAAGGCTGGATTATTCATTGCACCTAAGCCGATATTATGCGGAAATAAAGTCGTACCTGAAACATTGCTATGCCCGTGCATCGCATCTGTGCCCCAGATCGTGGGAATAGAAGAACCGTCTTGTGAGTCGTCTATTGACGCCAGATACATTTCATCTGCAAATTTTAACCAAGCTTCAGGCTTAGCTGTTTTATTGCCGTAAGGTGCTGTATTCCCGCCATTTAAATATGAGCCAAATCCATATTTTCGCATTTGTTCAACCGTCAGATAGCCAATTTCAGGTTGCACCATCTGCGCGACTTTTTGCTCTACAGTCATCTTAGCTAATAGCTCAGCCACTTGTTTTTCGACCTGGGGGTCTCGTTTTAAACGTGTGTTGGCATTTGCCCAGAGTACCTTTTTTTCTGTCTGTTTAACCATAACGGAGGATGCTTCTGAATTAACCTGTTTTTCAGTAGTTGCCTGCTCTGCACAGGCAACTAATAAACCGGACAGCGATAATGCTGACAATAAAAAGTGCTTTTTTAACATCAATACAAACCCTAACGAGCAGTTCTATTCAAATTTTGCATTATAAAATACACGTTTTCCTTAATTAGTAAACGTTTTCTTTTTAAACTTAACCTAAAAACCCCAAGTCTCAACTAAAAGCCGATAATTTTTCAAAAATTTGCAGAATAAACCTTATTTTTTCTAATAATTCAGAAAAAATTCAACTTTAAAATCTGTAGTTAAAACTAAAGGGTGAAAAATAAATACATATATTTCATAAAGATAAATAATATTTTAATGTTAATTTTAGAACCTAACTTACAAATAGAATATTTTTTGAACATTTTTGTTTCATATTTGTAAATTTTAGTTTATATTTGAAATCGTTTACATGTTTGAACTACAAATGGTAGATAAAAACAGGCATGTAATTTATTTTACCTAAAAAACTTATGGTCCATTTAACATTATCATGGGTGTAAGTTTAATATTAAATAATAATAGGACTAACACAGAGGCATAAAATGAAATTTTATAACAGGATTTTTGCAAAGTCTCCACTGGCTTTGAGCGTTGCCGCAGCTATCTGCACAACTCAGGGAATCGCCGCAGAAACAGACCAAACAGAAGTCATTCAGGTTAAGGGAATAAGAGGCAGCATTGTAGCCGCTCAATCCATTAAACGGGATGCTGTTGGGGTTGTAGATGCTATTTCAGCAGAAGATATTGGTAAATTCCCAGATACTAATCTGGCAGAATCGCTGCAGCGTATTTCAGGTGTTTCTATCAGCCGGGAAAATGGTGAAGGCTCAAAAGTAACCGTACGTGGCTTTGGCGCTGAATATAATATGGTGACTTTAAATGGCCGGACTATGCCAGCAGGTGGTGTCTATGGCGGGGGTTCAGGCGCAGGTGGCACGGTGGGCGGCTCTACCCGGGCATTTGATTTTGCGAGTCTGGCATCAGAAAGTGTCAGTGGTGTACAGGTCTATAAAACCGGTAAAGCGAGTATCGCAAGTGGCGGTATTGGCGCCACAATTAATATTGAAACAACACGACCGCTGCAAAAACCAGGCTTTCATGCCAGTATTGGCGCAAAAGCGGTACATGATACCACCAACCGTACTGGTGATGATTTAACACCAGAATTATCCGGTTTAGTCAGCTGGACAGATGACAATTCTGAATTTGGTGTCGCTTTAACCGGAAGTTTTCAAAAACGAGATTCAGGTACCCGCGGTATTGCCGTTAATGCATGGAATCAGGGGATCTGGGGAGAGGACACATTATATTCATTTGCACCAAATGCCGTCATAGAAAATGAACCGGCTGAAGGTACTTTGTATTCAAGGCCAAATGATGTGCGCTATACCTTTTCAGACATACAAAGAGAGCGCTCCAATGCACAACTGACGCTGCAATGGGCGCCTAGCGATTATATCGTCGCCACCATGGATTATACGTTTGCTGAGAATGAAATGTTAGAGCGCCGTGGTGAATCGACTAGCTGGTTTGCAAACAATACGTCAATAACCAAAGTTGTATTTGATACGAACCCAAATCTGGCATCTCCGCTTTATATCGAAGAAGTAAACGGCCCACGGGACCAAGGCTATGAGCAACAGCTACGTCAGCAAACCAATACATTAAAATCGCTGGGGTTAAATCTGGATCTGCAAGTGACAGATAACTTAAATGTAAAACTGGATTACCATTCATCTTCAATGGACAGTTTACCAACCGGTCCCGGAAAATCGGGTGAAATCGCAGCCAGTATAGGCGCGCCTACACAAATAGCACACTGGGTGGATTATAGTGGTGATTTACCTTTATTCGGAATGACCCTGGACGACAGTGCCCGGGGTAATAACAACGGGATTCATGATGCCGCAGATATAGGCTCTCAGGTTGTTCGCGTATTTTATGCCGATCAAACTATGGATATAGACCAGTTTAAAATGGACGGTAGCTACGAGTTTGAGGAAGGCTCATTTGATTTTGGTATTGAAAGTCGCGAAATGAACATGAATGCGAAACAGTCTGATCGCTACATGGCTATGGGTGACTGGGCGATTGCCAATGTTGGGGATATACCCGAAAACCTGTTCGAAGATTTTAATTTAGCCGATTTTGACGACCACGATGCATCCGGCTCATTTCAGGGTGGTTTCAGAGGCAATGCGGAAGATATTGCAGAATCTCTAGTTGGTACCTACGGGACTCAAGATAACGGATATTGTGTCTGCTATAATCCTACTTTTTCCAGTAATGACTCTATAACAGAAAAAATTCAGGCGGCTTATTTCCAGTTTAATTTAATGGGCGAACTAGCCGGTCTGGAAACCAATCTTGCATTAGGTATGCGTTATGAAACAACTGAGGTAAAGTCGTCAGCTTTAGTCACCATTCCTCAGTATCTGACCTGGCAGGACAACAACGATTTTTTAATTGAATATGGCGATAACGAACCTGAAATATTTGGTTTAAATGCTGAATACGACAGTTTTTTACCCAGTTTTGATTTTGATATCTCGTTCACTGACGATATTAAAGGTCGTTTGTCATACAGTAAAACCATTGCACGAGCTAAGTTTTCAGATCTGAGTTCTTCTATAGGTACTTATAATGCTGGCGGTGGTTCAACCTATAATGGTGCGATTCCGACAGCCGATTCAGGCAACCCTGCCCTGCTGCCACTTGAATCAGACAATTATGATGCGTCTGTAGAATATTATTATACCGACGACAGCTATCTGGCATTCGGTTTATGGGAAAAACGAGTCAGCAACTTTATCGGCACGGAACAGGTAGACAGAACCTTATTTAATATTCGGGATGCCTCAAGCGGACCGTCTGTAGAAGCGGCTGCACAGGCCCTTATTGATGCAGGACATCCGGTTGACGATACCACTTTGTTTACCATGATGGCTATTTTAAGCAACCCGGGCGCATTCCCTGAAGGCGCGGATGCTTATGAGGGCACACTGGAACAATCCCAGCAAATTGCAACTGACTATGATGTTATACCAGACGCACAGAGCCCGCTAACCACGTTCAGGGTGAGTCAACCTGTGAATAACAAAAGCGCCAAAATTCACGGTATAGAAATCGCTTCGAGTCATTTTTTTGGTGATTCAGGCTTTGGTCTGCAAGCCAACTATACAATTGTTCGTGGTGATGTGAAATTTGATAATTATGCCGACCCCAGTGTTTCTCAGTTTGCTCTGTTAGGGCTCAGTGACACAGTCAACTTAGTCGGTATTTACGACAAAGACGGTTTGCAAGCCCGTATAGCTTATAACTGGCGCGATAAATATCTACGCGAATCCAGCGAAGACAGCTCCCGTAACCCAATTTATGTAGAAGCTTATTCACAGATTGATTTAAATGTCAGTTACGAATTAAGCGATAACTTAAGTGTATTTTTTGAAGGCTTAAATATCACCGGTGAAGATCGCCGGGATCATGGCCGTTCAAAAACACAAATTGAGTACCTATTAGATCTGGGTGCACGTTATCAAGTTGGAGCACGTTATAACTTCTAAATAAGCAATAATTAAGCCGCCTGCGAGGCGGCTTAATCACAAAATTAAAAGGAGTCAGTATGGGTCAGTTGGAATTATTGAATAATGTTACACATGCCGAACTAATGGTCGATCAAGCAAAACTATTTGATCAACCCACAGGAAATTGTGTGCTGGCATTTCCAACCGAATTTTCGGATTTGCAACGTGAATATCCTATTTTACTGCAATACAATCAGCAAACTGAACAATTCCAAGCTATTGCCTTATTAGGGCTGGAAAATAACGAAAACTTGTACCTGACAAATGCTCAGTGGGACGCTAAATATTTGCCGGCCAGTATTGCCAAAGGACCATTTTCAATCGGGATGCAAAAAAACCAGCAAGCACAGCAAGCGCAAGTTCAACCGGTAGTCATGATTGACCCCGCTCACTCAACAATTAATGATAAACAAGGGACTCGGATATTTAAAGAATTTGGCGGTAACAGTCAGTACTTAGATTATATCAATCAGGTGCTTAATGTGATTTTACAAGGCATAGATCAGGCTAAAGCCATGTACTGCGCATATCAGGCCATGGGCTTAATAGAACCTCTCACGCTGGAAATCACACTCAAGCATAACCAAACGCATAAAATAAATGGGTTTTATACCATCAGCAGAGAAAAACTGGCTCGCCTCAATGCTGAACAAGTGTATCAGTTAAATCATACCGGTTTATTAGAAGGGGCATATTTAATCGCAAACTCGCTCAATAATGTTCAAAGATTAATTAATTATAAAAATGAGCGCATTCAAGCACGCTAATTAAAACTAAAACTATGATTTTAATTTATGACAAAGATTAACCAAAAGGTCAAAGTTGTTGAAGGAATAAGCGAAAACGAGATTCCGGATTATATCTTTGAGTCGCAGCAGCCTCTGATATTAAAAGGGTTGGTAAAAAACTGGCCACTGACCCAACTGGGCTTAACGGATACACAAAAAGCCATTGCCCAACTCATCGACGCTGACAGTCAGCAAGTTGCGCCTGTATATTATGGACAGACAGATTCAGGAAACCGTTTAGGCTATATCTCAGATTGCACATCGCTTAATTTTGAAATTAAATCAGTCAATTTAACTCAGGTCTTACAGGAACTGGCCAACAACCTGGATAATCCCGCCTACCCGCTACGCTATATTGCCTCTAACGTTTTACAAATTCATTTTCCGGATATCTTTAAAAACAACCAGTTATCTTTTGACTCGCCCTACTTTAAAAACAAACCAATGCAACCGGGCGATCCACTGACTGGCATCTGGATTGGCAACCGTACACTGTCTCCCTGCCATTGGGATGCTCAGTGCAATATTGCCTGCTGTGTCGTCGGTCATCGCAAATTCACCTTATTTCCGCCAAGTCAGATAGAAAACCTATACCCGGGTCCGCTGGAATTAACACCGGGTGGCCAGAGCATCACTCTGGTCGACTTTGACAACCCTGACTTTGAACGTTTCCCTAAATATAAAAATGCCATACAACACGGACAAATCGCTGAGTTAGAACCGGGTGATGCGATTTTTATACCTTGCATGTGGTGGCATCAGGTTGAGGCTATCAATACATTTAACGTATTGATTAATTACTGGTGGAATCCGTTCGAAAAAATCAGAGGCCAGGCCATGCCGGTTTTAGAACATGCCATTTTAAGTTTGCGTGACAGACCAACTTTCGAAAAGCAGGCGTGGAAATACTTGTTTGATTATTATATTTTTGGTGATGATCAAGTCGCAGGCGAACATATACCAGCCGATGCGCGTGGCAAACTTGGCAAAATAGATACACTGAAAGCTCGCCAACTCAGAGCGCTTTTAATTAATAAATTAAACCGATAAGACAGAGTAATGGAACAGACGATTCAAAAAATTGTGATTGCAGGGGGCGGCAGTGCCGGATGGATGGCCGCAGCGGCTTTATCTAAAAAATTAGGTGGCTCAGTTCAGATTGAATTAGTCGAATCAGATGAAATTGCAACGGTTGGTGTCGGTGAAGCTAGCATACCGCCGATTAGGGCTTTTCATAAATTACTCGGAATTGATGAGCAGGCTTTTATAAAAGCAACTCAAGCCAGCTTTAAACTGGGTATCTCGTTTGAAAACTGGCAAGTAATTGGCAAACATTATTTTCATTCATTTGGTCAAACCGGACAACAAACCTGGATAGCAGATTTTATTCATTTTTGGTTAAGGGCCAAATCACTCGGCTTTGCCAAAGACTTTGGTGAATACTGTCTTGAGCATGAGCTGGCCAAGCATAATAAGTTCGCAATTAGCCAAAAACCTAACCTGAATTACGCTTATCATCTGGATGCAGGCGAATATGCCAGATTCTTACGAGCCTTCAGTGAGCACCTGGGGGTCAGCCGGACTCAAGGAAAAATTGTGAGTGTTAAACAAAATATTCAGACTGGCGATATCGAATCTTTAATATTAGATTCAGGCAAAGTCATCCACGGCGACTTATTTATTGATTGCACCGGCTTTAGAGGGTTGTTAATTGAGCAAACCTTGCATACAGGCTATCAGGACTGGTCTCACTGGTTGCCTTGCGATCGCGCAATTGCCATTCAAACCGAAAAAGTGTCTGACGCTAAACCCTATACCCGTTCAATTGCCCGGGATTTCGGCTGGCAATGGCAAATTCCGCTGCAAAACCGAATCGGTAATGGTTTAGTCTATTGCAGTAAATACTTGTCTGATGAAGCTGCTCAGCAACAATTAATCTCGAACCTGGATTCTGACCCAATCAATACAGCAAAAGTCATTCGTTATAAAACCGGGCGAAGATTAAAGCACTGGCATAAAAACTGTATTGCGCTGGGTCTGGCATCAGGCTTTGTCGAGCCGCTCGAATCAACCAGTTTGCACTTGATTATGACAGGTATTACCCGTCTGATTCAGCTCTTTTCGTTTAATCAAATTAACCCGTCAGTTGTTGACGAATATAACCGCCAAAGCCGCGATGAAATCGAAAAAATCAGAGACTTTATAATTTTACATTACCACCAGACAGACAGAACGGACACTGCATTCTGGCGATATTGCAAATCAATGGACATTCCACACAGTCTGGCCCACAGAATCGACATCTTTAGAGACAATGCACTCGCCTTCCAACATAACAATGAACTGTTCAGAATAGATTCCTGGACACAGGTGATGCTAGGCCAAGGGATTATGCCGGCGCAATTTCATCAAGCCGTCAATCAAATGCCAACGCAGGAGTTAAAGCAATTATTAGATTCTATGAGTCAGCATATTGAACAAGTGGTACAGCGTATGCCGACACATCAAAGCTTTTTAAATCAGCACTTTTCCTAATTCGGTCAACAATAACAGGTTCGCTTTTAATGAAACTCAGCACCAGCAGCAAACTGAAAATACATACTGAAACGCTGGGCGAGGAACAAACGCCAGTACTGATAGTTGATAATTTTATTGAGCAAGTTGATTGTTTGATTGAATTTGCTGCACAACAAAACTTTTTCAGGCCGCCAGGTTATTATCCGGGTGTCAGGGCAAACGCCTCCGCCGCTTATCAGGTATTATTAATTAAGTTGATAAGACCTTACCTGAAAACCCTGTTTAACATTACCCATACTCAGATGCGTGCCAGCCAAACCCAGTTTTCGTTGGCGACTCAAGCGGCCAATAATTTACATCTACTGCAACGCATACCACACTTTGATTCAACTCAGGACAATTCACTTGCCACTGTGCACTATCTATTTAAACAGGACTTCGGCGGCACTGGGTTTTATCGCCACAAAAAAACAAATTTTGAACGGATAACAAAAGCCCGACTGACAGCCTACCTAAAATCACTGGAATCGGAAAACGGTACTGAAAACATGCCTAAAAAACGCGATGGTTATATTAACGGAGATACCCGATTATTTAGCCAAATTGCCAAACAGGAAGCCAGATTTAACCGCCTGCTCGTTTATCCACAAAATATATTACACTCAGGGGATATACCTAACACCTTTGTCCCGGATAACCGTGCGCGAAATGGCCGGCTGACTCTGAATACATTTATAGATGTTCTCTGATTTTAAGACATTTTTAAACCAAATACAGCTAACGTATCCAGCTCCATCTCAGTACCTGTATGCAACAATGAGTTAAAAGCCTCCTGTGCAATGCCACAAGAAAACACACTAGCAACCGATTAAGTCTTCCAGATAAAACCGTTTATCCATTTTATAATTCTGATTAAACTTTCGAATAGCAGCCCCATTTTGTTGCATAAATAAATCAAAAATATCGCCTCGTTTATTAAGTTCAAGTAGTGCATTTTCCAGTTTTTTACCAAGCAGCTGTTTTACTTTCGGGCTATAAAATATTTTTACCGGCGCTTCATAATAAATTGAGTAGTCTGGCACTAACGCCAATTCCGGGTGTGTATCCAGTTCACTCTGATATTCAAATATTGATCTGGGAATATAATCGGCTCGCCCTTTTATCAGCATTTTAAACAGGCTTTCGTACTCAGTTGTGCCTGAAACCGGCACACCAGCTGTTAAAAACAACTTATATTCCGGCCAGTCTTTTCCAACCAGAGCCGTTAATTTAGTCAAATAACATCGTTTATTTATTTGCGTAAAAGCCACCAGTTTATCCGGCATAGTTAATAAAACACGTTTACCAAATTGACCAAAATAAATATCAAAGTCGAGAAAATAATGGAGTTGCTCTCTGTCTGAATCAGAGACAGACCAGACAAAATCAATATTATTTTTATTTAGCTCTAACAAAGCCCTACCCTGGTGGATTTCTCCCAAAGAAGGAGCTAATTGAATATTTTGTTCATCAAGATTAATCTGAGCCATAATCAGTTTAATCACATCAACGGGATAAGTTGACCGAGTATCCTTTACGGATTCATTTTGCGGGAAAGTCAGTTCGATTGCTTGTCCCGATAAACTCAACATCAGTAAGCAGAACAACATGATCTTATTGAAACTCAAAAGGCAATACCTTTGCTGACCTGAATTATCATAAATATAGTACAGGCTTACCTATTTATCCTGACAGCACAACAAGACTTAGACCCAAATCAATAAATGCTGCTATGATTAATCTGAAAAGCAGATTTACCCGTTTAATAAACAATTAAAACCAAAAGGCTTTCCCGATTTTATGGATAAACTCAGCAGTATCATCATCAATAAAATATCCGATGTTGTTTTGGGCAAAGAACAGCAAATTAAATTAGCGTTATCCTGTTTATTAGCCAAAGGGCATTTACTCATTGAAGATTTACCCGGCATGGGTAAAACGACCTTGTCACATGCATTATCAGCGGCTATGGGGCTGAGTTTTAGCCGGGTTCAGTTTACGTCAGACCTGCTGCCGGCTGATATTATCGGCGTTTCAATTTTTAAATCTGACAGTCATGAGTTTAATTTTCATCCCGGTCCTATCTTTAATCAGGTCGTTCTGGCCGATGAAATTAATCGCGCCAGTCCAAAAACGCAAAGCGCATTGTTAGAAGCCATGGCCGAAAATCAGGTCAGCGTGGATGGTAAAACCTATCCATTAGATGATCCGTTTTTTGTGATTGCCACGCAAAATCCTTTGTATCAATCCGGTACTTATCCGCTCCCTGAAAGTCAGCTGGACAGATTTTTAATGAGAATTAGTTTAGGTTATCCACCCAAGACAGCCGAGCTGGAAATGCTGCAACAAGTGCAGACTGAAAAACAGGACTATGCTCAGTTTGCTTGCATTACAGCCACAGAACTCACCGAAATTCAACAAGCAGTCAATCACATTCATGCATCAGACAGCTTGCTCAATTATATTCTCGAGCTGGTCAGCCTGAGTCGCCAGAGCAGTGAATTTCCGTATCCGTTATCACCAAGAGCAAGTCAGGCTATTTTACAGGCCGCTAAAGCCTGGGCATTTATTGAAGGACGCGACTTTGTTACCGCAGACGACGTTCAGGCTATATTTCCGGCAGTTACTGAGCACAGGTTATCACCTGCATTAAATGCGGCTTCACCTGATACCAGCTACAGTCAGAAATTACTGGATGCGGTCGATCCTGTGTAATGATAACAATCTGACCAGCCGAGGAAAAAATGTTAACTCAAGTATCAAAATGGCGACAGCTCAGATTTAAACACTGGCTGAATCAAAGAATCCCGGCAGCCAATTCCCTTTCACTCAATAAACGTAATATTTTTATTTTTCCAAGTTGGGCCGGGCTGGCCTATTTAGCCGTCAGTTTAGCCATTTTTATACTGGCCACTAACTATGAAAGCAATCTGAGTTTGTTGTTGTGTTACTGGTTATTAGCCCTTTTTTTAATCTTGCTGTATTTAAGCTATTTTAACCTATCAGGCATGGCGCTTAGTGCCAGTCCGCTCAAACCTGTTCATGTCGGTGACAGATTGCAACTGGAAGTCAGTTTGCAGTCTAATAAAAAACACTTTCACCTTAACTGGCTCGACGAAGTTAATACTCAGATAAAACAAACTTCTCCAGGACGAGAGATTATCAAACTGAGCTGGAACGCAAAACGGCGGGGTAACTGGGTGTTACCCAGAGTTAAATTATTCAGTCAGGCACCTTCTGGTCTATTTAATGTTTGGACTTATCCTGACTTTAATCAGCAAGTGCTAATTTATCCAAAATTAATAGCTTGCCCTGAATATGCATTTGGAACCGGTAAAAATACAACAAAAGAAGGTGATTTAAACCAACCTCTGCAAGGCGTGGATTTTCAGGGATTAAAAAACTACCAAAAAGGCGACTCTCTGTCTCGGGTTGCCTGGAAACGGGCCAGTTTCAGCCAAAATTGGCAAATTAAACACTTTGAGCAAACTCAAGATCAACAAATCTGGTTTTCAATCTACAAAGTACAGGCCGATTCGATTGAAGAGAAATTAAGTAAACTGGCTTGGCTGGTCACTAATGCACACCACCAGGAAATTACATACGGATTGCAACTCAGTCATATAGAGCTAGATCCGGCACAAGGTGAATCCCACCTAAAAATGTGTTTAGAGCAGTTGGCGAAACACCCATGAAACAGCGTCAAAATACCAGTGAACCCATTTTATTAAGTACAGTTTTATTAGTCTGTGCAGCCAATCTGGTTGTCTTGTTTTACCAATCACTCGAAAACCACTTTAATGCCTTTTTCTTTTTTTTGGTTTGTGCGGCAGTCAGGTTAGCACCCTTTTTCTTTCCTCAATTTAAGCTGAAAAGGCGTTATGAAATTTCGCTGTTTATTATCGCCCTAATCATTATTCTGACCAGCATTATTGGCAAAGATATTCTCGCGACGCTTTTTACTTTGCTCGTTTGTTTGCAAAGCTTAACGATTTTAAGGCTATTCAGTACAAGAGAACTTAAAACCTGTGTCTGGGTTTTATTATTTTTGGTGGCTGCAAACTTACTATTTTTTTTTGAATTTCAGAATGTTGTGATTCTTTTTATGGCAGTCATTGTGGCACTTAGCGCTTTAATTAATCACTTTTGTAATTACAATATCTATAAAGAAGCGGTCAGTAGAATGATAAACATCGCTTTGCTGGCATTACCTGTCGCCGTGATATTATTTTTAGTTATGCCAAGACTGCCACCCCTTTGGAAAATGCCTAAAGTAGAAAGTCAAAGCCGGGGGTTGCAGGATAAAATAAGATTTGGTGATATTGCCGAACTCAGCCAATCGAGTAATCTTGCATTTCGAGCCAGCTTTGATGGTCAACCACCGAAAACTAGCCAAATGTACTGGCGCTCTTTTGTACTACAAAACTTTGACGGCAATATCTGGCAACGCAGTGAGTATATGGAAAGCTGGCAGAAGCTGGTTAAAACACGCCGTTCAGGTGTGCAATGGAAAAACCTTCAGGCACCCGCCGTTAATTATCAGGTAATCACAGAAGCCAGCTATCAGAACTGGCTATTTGCGCTTGATCTCGCGACCAGTCGTCAGCAAGGCGTTATTTCACTGCCGGATTTTAGTTTATATTCCAGTGAGACCCTGACACAAAAATTTCGCTATCAAGTCACCTCTTACCCGGAAAGCCAACTGACTGATTTTGACAATAATCAAATTAAACAGCTGAACTTACAACTGCCCAATGTTGCTAATCCGAAAACTGAACAGTGGGTCAAAGCACTGAAACAACAAAGCACAACCGATGCCGAATTGATTCAGGCTGTGCTGAATTATTTTAATCAGCAGGATTTTTATTACTCGCTAAAACCCGAGGTTTTGGAATCTCCCAAGATTGATGACTTTTTATTTAATACGCGTACTGGATTTTGTGAACATTATGCCGGTACGTTTACCTATATTATGCGTTTAGCCGGTATTCCCGCCCGAGTGGTCGTTGGCTATTTGGGTGGTGAATATAATCCAGCCGGGGATTACTTCAGTGTTTATCAATTCGATGCACACGCCTGGGCTGAAATATGGCAGGCAGATAAAGGCTGGGTTCGCATCGACCCGACATCTTATGTCGCGCCGGAACGGGTTGAATTTAATCTTCAACAGGCCATAGGCAATGATGAATTTTTAGCCGAACGCGATTTTTCTCTGTTTAAATATGATCAATTCGCGGCAATCAGAACCATGCGCATGCTGATCTCAAATTTAGATTATCAATGGACATTGTGGGTGCTTAACTATGATGCCACTAAACAAAAAGATTTATTAAAAAAACTGTTTGGAGAGACCTCTGGGCTGGCATTTACACTTAAACTGGCTTTTTTAATATTGGGTTTATTCAGTTTTATTTTTGTAGTAGGTTGGTTACTGGCTCATAAAAAATCACCGCAAAGCCAGCTTCAACGATTGCAACAAAAGGCGACTCAAAAACTTGCTAAAAAATATCAGATTCAGCGTCGTCAGGGCCAAACGCTACGCCAGTTGAAAAGGCAAACTCAACAGCACTCTGAAGCGCTCGCGCAAAATTGGCAAACCTTTTGCCAACATTTTGAACAGCTTGAGTATGCGCCGTTGAGCCAGGCTCAGTTTAAAATTCATTACCGAGCTTGCCAGCAGTTGATAAAACAGTTGTAACTGATATTTGCCATCAGTTACAACTATCAGCTCATCTGAGACTATTTAACCTCAGCTGCGCATAATAAAAATTGCCCAACAAGTCTATTTTTCCGTCTCTCAGCGTTATTTTTCTTACTAATAGCTCGCTATTAGGTACACAAAAATGCCTTGATAGACGAAAAACTATCCACATTGGAACGTGCAATAAACAAGATTGTGGTTATGTTTAGAAAATTAAAGTCCAATTTTACTTCAACTATTCTTATACGCAGCTGAGGTTATTTAATCTGGTCTTTAATCCAGTTTAAAATGACATGTCGGGTTTCAGTAGAAACCCAATGTTCATTGACCGGCGTGATCAAAGCCGTTTTTTCTGTATCAAGCGTATTATAAACAATATAACTGGTTGTCGGTGGGCAAGTATCATCGTTAAACCCCCAGGTTATAAAACTAGGTACATCAATTAAACGGGCAAAATTCACCACATCATAATACTCAAGCGTTTTTAGTTTCTCTGGCGTATCCATACCAGAAAACTTGGTAAATAAATGCGGATAACCGCCTGCCCGGCCCGCTTTATAACCCGCCATGTCACTTAATGCCGGATGGTTGGCCGAAACCGCGGTGATGCGCTTATCTAACCCGGCCAGCACCAGTGCCAGTGCACCTCCCTGACTGCCACCCTGAGCTATCATATTTTTACCATCCCACTGCGGCAAGCGAGTTAAAAAATCCACCACTCTTGGCATAGATAAGTAGGCTTTTTTCATATAATAATTATCTCGGTTATCCAAACCGTTAACTAAATAACTATTATTATTTTTACCAAAAGCAGCGCTGATTTCATTATAGGTTGCTCTGTCTAAATCAGGGCGAATACCATGAATTTCCATATCAAAACGAATCACACCGGATTCAGCATAAAACAGGTGTTTTTCGGGCGTCATAGGTTTAATGCCTGCACCCGGCGGCGCGATCACAGCAGCAAATTTACCGGGCTTTTTAGGTATCGTTAAATAGCCATAAACATACTGACCTTTTTGATAGGCCTGGATTTTGACTAAGTAACAATCGACCGTATCCGATGAAAATTCAGGCACAAATGTACGCTCAACAGAATAAGGCACTGACTCAGCTTGCTTTAATTCAGCTTGCCAGAATGCTGAAAAATCATCCGGCATTTGAGTATAAGGCGTGAGTTTTTCCGGCGAATAGCCAACTTTGATATGATGTTTATAGGTTTTACCGTTAATATTTGCACTCAGTTTTAATGCTTTAAATCCCGGTTGATTTAAGGTGCCCATTGAAATCACCGCCTGACCATTTTTTAATACCAGCAGTCCTTTTTTATCAGCCGGCAGCAACTCGGGTCCAATTTCATATGCAATTTCAATATCGGATAACGGCATGCCATAGTGATATACATTGACTGTAACTTTCGCATTTTCATTAACCTGATATAACCAGTTATCATGGTCGGGCGTGGCTACCCAAAGCACATCACTGCGATAAGGATTATTTTGTGCCACCGTTGGCAAAATTAAAAAACTAAAAAAGCATAACAGCACAATTTGTTTTAAATGCTTATAAATCATAATCTTTCCTGTCTGATTATCGAAAAGGCTAAAATAAACAATATTGTAAATGACTCTGATGAGTAAGTAAAAAAATTGTTGGATTTAACTCACAATGTCGGGGGCACTGGCTAACATTTACGACAGCGGCTCAGGCCAAGCCTTTCTCATCCCTACCCGAATAAGCTAAGAATGTATAGATTCACATTTTAACTTTTATTATTTGGCGAAAAAATGTAGTGGTAAACGTATAATGAAACAAACATGACAAGGCTAATGAAAACCGGCCGGTAGAAGTCAAATGGCGATTCAGAATGACTTAGCAATTGATAAATAGATGTGCCGACAGGCCTCCCAAGAGCGCCTTTTGCAGATTTGGAAAAGTGCCTACTCATGATTTTACTTTCCCATATGCCCTATAGAAATGACTCAACCGTAAACGTATTTGCTGTGCCTTACTTAAGCTGTACACCGCAATTTTGGCATTGACTGATACTTAAACCTGAACCTAACTTTTTACCACAAGACGGGCATTTCCAATACTTAAAATGAAAGCCAATATTAACTGCAGCTCCCATTAATAACACCCAAACAGCCGACTGTTTAGTTAACCCGATAAAAGCGTCCAGATCAGAAAAATATAATACGCAAACGGGTATAAAAAGCGGTACAGTTAATAAACGAACAAGATTGAGCTTGTAATTTATCGCTTTAAATTGATCTTTAATTTCTGAACCAGACATCATACTCCCTCATATTGACCAAGCCTTAACACTCAAGTCTTTGCGGGAGCTGTATACCGGCAGCCTGTCATTGCTCGTAATTAAAAAAGCATCCATTTCTACTGATACCAAACCCGATAAAGGAAAAACTTCCAGAATCCCCAAGTCAGCAAGCTTAGCACAAAGCAGTGCGGTTTTACCGGTAGCAAACATACTTGAATCGTGATCACGAAGGTCGCCATCCACATAAAGCTTTGCGCCAGCAAACCATGAGTTAACAATTTTAATTTTATGGCCTTTAACTTTGAATTCGAACACTTTTCTCATGACTATACCCGTGCTACTTCAAGATGCATGTTTCAGAGCTATCACAGCGCTTTCAATACAAGGCATATTGGTAAAGGAATGTAGTCACCTTTCGAACCAATATAATGCAGTAGTGGAAGCGCTGTGAAGCGCCCTGAGGGCCGGGCTAAAAATGCCTGACACGGCGTTAAATTGCTTTGATGTACGACCGCATGGATGCGGGAGGTAGAATAACGCAGGAGCAGTTATCGAGAACAACTATACCTTCAGCAATTTGCCTTGTCTCATGCATTTTTTTCTCCGGCTGAAATCAAGCATATTGAGGCAGCACGGGTATAAACTCCCTTTTATATTTTTGCCTTAAAGTGAACTCTAGTACACCGTTAGACTGCGATATTCTGCGGTGCTCAAACAGTCCAGATTTAATAAATACTTAATAAACAGCTAACAAACAAAACAATAACCAACCTATAACCGGATATCAAGCAATTGATGTTTACGTTTTCTATATAACTATAGCCCAACGCCAAAACGGATTGTCTGAGTCATGTTCAATAAACGCAGTCAATTCGCCATCAGTCGCTATAAGGATAACTCAGTAGAAAGAGATAAAAACCAAAAGGGCCTGCTTTTGAAAATCCAAAGAATTGAAATAGCGAGCCCGAAACTAGAGTTATCCGGCCTGTAACTCGGCTCGAACAATATCTGCACCTGCATTTAACGCTTTGAGTTTCGCATTTGCCACTTCGCGGGATAAGGGCGCCATGCCACAGTTAGTGCAGGGATAAAGTTTATCCGCATCCACAAATTGAAGCGCTTTTCGGATAGTTTCAGCAACTTGCTCAGGCGTTTCAATGGTATTGCTAGCCACATCAATTGCGCCAACCATAACTTTTTTACCGCGAATTAGCTCAATCAGTTCCATTGGTACGCGGGCGTTGTGACATTCCAGCGAAATAATATCAATATTGGATGCCTGTAGTTTTGGAAAAACGGATTCGTATTGTCGCCACTCAGAGCCCAGTGTTTTTTTCCAGTCAGTATTGGCTTTAATGCCATAGCCATAGCATATATGCACAGCGGTTTCACACTTGAGTCCTTCAATTGCTCTTTCTAGTGCAGCAATGCCCCATTCGTTAACTTCATCAAAAAAGACATTAAAAGCAGGCTCATCAAACTGGATAATATCGACCCCAGCAGCTTCTAATTCTCTGGCTTCCTGATTTAAAATTTTGGCAAATTCCCAAGCCAATTTTTCCCGACTTTTATAGTGATCATCATAAAGCGTATCTATCATCGTCATAGGCCCTGGTAGCGCCCATTTAATCGGCTGGTCGGTTTGTTGGCGTAAAAATTTGGCGGCTTCAACAAAAACCGGTTTTTGCCGGCTCACCGGCCCAACAACCGATGGTACACTGGCATCATAGCGATCACGAATTTTAACGGTTTTGCGTTTTTTAAAATCAACACCATCTAAATGCTCGATAAAGGTAGTGACAAAATGTTGGCGGGTCTGCTCACCATCACTCACAATATCAATCCCGGCCAATTGTTGCGCCTGCAAGGCAATTCGCAGCGCATCCTGCTGACCGCTGATAAGCTCGCGACCTTCTAATTTCCAAGGCGACCATAGCTTTTCAGGTTCTGCAAGCCAAGACGGTTTAGGCAAACTGCCAGCGGTTGAAGTAGGTAATAATTTTTTCATAAATAATTTCGGCTCAATTAATTGTCAGTTATAAAGTATTCAATGATGATGTGTAACGGGCACACCACTGCTCAAGCAGAGTCTGATATGGCTTAATAAAATACTCTTGTGCAAATTTACCTTGCTCAACCGCTAGACGGCTGCGCTCTTCCCGGTCGTAAACAATTTGCGTTAATGAGTGGTCCTGATTTTTCAATTTTGGCTGATAACATTGTCCAGCGACTGCATTCGCATTATAAATTTCAGGGCGATAAATTTTCTGAAAGGTTTCCATTGTGCTAATAGTGCCAATCAGCTCCAGATTGGTGTAATCGTTGAGCAAATCACCAACAAAATAAAAGGCTAAAGGTGCCACACTATTGGGCGGCATAAAGTAGCGAACATTTAACCCCATTTTTTTAAAATATTGCTCAGTCAGCGAAGATTCGTTTGGCTGATACTCAAACCCTAATACCGGGTGCTGATTTTCCGTTCTATAGTAGGTTTTATTGTCCGATACACTCAGGCAGATAACCGGTGGTTTATCAAAATGCTTTTTGTAAGTAGTCGAATTCACAAAACATTGAAATAACTTGCCATGCATCTCGCCAAAATTATCCGGAATGCTGAACTGTTGCTGGTTTTTATTGTGCTCACGCAGTACAACACTAAAGTCATAGTCGCGAATATAAGAGGAGAAATTATTACCAACAATACCGTCAATGCGTTGATTAGTTTTGTGATCAACAATATTGGTTTTTAATACTTCAATCGACGGAAACCTTTGCTCGTTGCCTTCAATAGCCATATCGACCGAAATAATATTAAGCTCAACACTATAACGGTCACCTTGAGGGTTATCCCAATTTGCAAGCGCATTAAAGCGATTATTAACCATCTTAAGCGCATTACGTAAATTTTCTTCACGGCGTTCTCCTCTGGCTAAATTAGCGAAATTGGTTGTAATGCGTGTATTGTCTGACGGGCGATAATTTTCATCAAATTTGACGCTCTTAATCTCAAATGCAAACTCTGTATTCATGGTGATAGGTATCCTTTTTATCTGTTAACAGCTAAATTTTTTGTTTCACTTCACAGACTTGTCTGTTTTTAAATGAAGTTGTATAGGATGTAGTTATACCCGCACCTTAAGATGAATAAAATTGTTTATGATTCACATATAACATGAAATAAATTCAACATTAATATCTCTAAGTAAAAATTCATCTGACTTTATCGAAACTGGCCCAATCTGATCTTAATATGTCCTCATAGCCACTGTTTGTTATTTAAACGATTTTCTACAATAGCTTCATTGAATCGATACATGGCCCTAACGGAGACTTATTATGAAAATCACTCAAATTCGAAACGCAACGCAAATTATTGAATATGCAGGCAAAACCTTTCTGGTAGACCCTATGTTGGCCCCTAAAGGGACCTATCCGGGATTTGAAGGCACTGCCAATTCACACCTGCGCAATCCAACTGTTGAATTACCTATGCAGATTGAACAGATCATCAACGTAGATGCGATATTGCTCACTCATACCCATCCAGACCATTGGGATGAAACGGCAGTAAATCGCATTCCTAAAGATAAACTGATTTTTGTGCAACACGAGCAGGATGAAAACATTTTGCGCGAACAGGGTTTCACTAATTTACAAATATTTTCTGAAGACACTGATTATTTTGGTATTTCATTTACCCGAACAGTTTGTCAGCACGGCCCACAAGCGGCATTTGAACACGAGCAAATGGCTGAGATTTTGGGTGAAGTAACCGGCGTTATTTTTTCCCACCAGAACGAAGAAAAACTCTATATTGTAGGCGATACCATTTGGATACCTGCGGTTGAAGAGATTATGAAACAAGAGCAGCCAGGTGTTGTAATACTGAATACCGGATGGGCACATGTTCTTGGTTTTGGCCCGATTATTATGGGTAAAGAAGATGTACTTAAAACGCATCAGGTACTCCCACAAGCTCAAATTGTGGCCACTCACATGGGTGCGGTAAATCATGTATTGGTCACGACTCAGGAAGTGCGTGAATACGCAAAAGCCAATGCCATCAGCGAATTTGTTCATGTACCGGAAGACGGTGAAACGGTTTGTTTATAAATATCGGTTAATGAGAGAAATTTAAAATGTCGACACAAGAAAATATTGAATTAGTGACCCGGTTTTATCAACTGATTGAAGAAAACGACTATGTAGCGGTTCAGACTTTATGCCATGATGACTTTACCTTCTATTCGCAAGTGGATACGCCTCTGGATTTAGCGGGGTTTCTTGCGCAGGAAAAAGGTAATATGGATGCGTTTCCTGGATTTACTTTTCGGATACATGAAATATTTGCAGAGGGTGACAAGGTTGCCTGTTACATGATATTTGAAGGCGTGAATACGGCCCCAATGCATCAAACACCGCCCACTAACAACAAATTGCGTTTTTCATTAATGATGCTGCTGACCATTAAAGACGGTAAAATTTTAGAAAAACGGGCACATTTAAATGATGCCGATATTATCAAACAACTCCATGGTTAAGCGCAAACAAAGATTAAATAACCTCAGCTGAGGTTAAATAATTTATGATACGCTTTAGGTCAGTTTAGTTGAGACTAAATCAAACGGCACAGAGCTCGCTTTGTGCCGGTATAAGTGAAAATTAATGAACGCAGATAACCCCCAAACTTCGAATAAAATTGTCCCTAAAGTGGCGGTTATTGTATTTAATAATTTCAGTCCTTTTCATATATCTGTGCCCAGCCTGGTATTTGGTCAGGCGACACTTAATCATACCTATTTTGAGCTAGAGTTTATCGCCGGTGAAAGCGGGCCTATTCTGTCTGATATGGGCATGGAAATTCACTCAAACGCGGATTTAAACCAGCTTGAGAAGGCTGATATTATTATTGTGCCGTACTGGCGCAGCCCGGATGAAAAACCAAATGACCCCTTATTGGCAGCATTGCAAAAAGCTCATCAAAGAGGCGCAACCCTTGTAGGGTTATGTTTGGGCGCATACGTTTTGGCGTATGCCGGTTTATTAACTGGTAAACGCGCAGCAACCCACTGGGAGTTAGAGCAAGACTTTATCAACCGTTTTCCTGCAACAGCACTTGATCCAAACGCGCTTTATGTCGAAGACAATGGCGTGATCACCTCAGCCGGCACGGCAGCAAGTTTGGATTGTTGTTTGTATATTTTCAGAAATTACTACAGCAGTACTATCGCCAACCGACTTGCACGCCGAATGGTCGTGCCACCCTACCGCGATGGCGGACAAGCCCAGTTTATTGAACAGCCAATCCCCCTGACCACATCGGATGCTCGTATTAATCACCTTATGGAACAGATTCGTCAGGATATCAGCCAAAAATATTCGCTCGATGAGTTGGCAGAGTCAGTTATGATGACACGCCGCACCTTTACCCGAAAATTTCATAAAGCGACGGGCATGGCATTTGGCGAATGGCTGATAACAGAAAGGCTAAACTTAGCTCAGGATTTACTGGAATCAACCGATTTATCGATTGAACAGGTTGTTGCCAAAACCGGCTTTAGTTCAGTACTAATGCTCAGAGAGAAATTTAAAGCGCGCTTTGCTGTTACGCCAAACCAATGGCGAAAAACTTTTCACTCAAATTCAAGCGCACTCTAGTGATAAATCGATTTCAAACTTAAAAAACTCAGGTATGTCGGATAATGCAAACCAGTCAAGCGAGTCTTACTCTCCTAGAGCACCAATCTATTCAAAAGCTAAGCAGCAAGATTTATCGGTATATGCAAATTAGTGCTAGCGCATGCACCGCTTAAACTCTTTCTCAGGCTTGAGCCCTTTGATAAGACATTTCTGCATCATAATTAAGGCTGTTTTGGTACCTGATTGAATTGCTCTATGGCTTTGGCAAAAGCCTGTCCTAAATCAATATAGTTTTCACTCTGGTAGTGCCAATTATCTTCTAAAAACTGATAATTTTCAGTATTAGTCACCAGCGCGGCAGCTTTATCCTGTTCAACAAAATCCTGCTGCGCCTGATGCACAATTTCAATAAAATCCATCATTTTACCATCTTTTGGATCGCCACCTGAATCGGCAATCTTTCCAATCACAACGGGTAAATCATCTTGACGGAAAGTTGCGCGAATCAGCGCCATCAGTTCTTTTAAATTATTAAGATAAGGTTTTGCAGACCAGTCCAAATACGCATCCGCTTCTCCTTGCATCCAGATAATACCTTTAGGAATTAACTTGTCCGGGCTGCCGTCACCGTCAATATCGACAATACCAGTTGCGTTACGCACTGTGGTTAAAAAGTTATCGTATTGATTGACCGCATTACCGTTTGCAAATGCAGGCGACCAGTTACCAAAACCGGAAGCGCCATTAGCTATGGAGCTACCGCCGCGCGCATATTTGATAATCGCGATTTTTTGTTCAGGATGTAATTTTGTTAAGTATTGAGCAAACGGCAGCTCTGGGCCAAATCTGTCTGAAAGTGTATTGCTTTTATCGTCGCTAGAGTGACCTACGCCATGCCCGGCCTGCATCTGTTGCCAAACGCCCAGCCCACCACCCGCTTCATTATCTGCCACATCATTCCCCTGAAAAATCATTGCCTTTTGAATCGGTTTTTTCAGCGAAGCCGGCAGGTCTTTATTAAAGCCATAGCCTTCCATATTCGATTGACCGCCCATAAAATAAAGCTGATATTCATCGGCGCACACATTGCTAGCCGAACTGATTAAGAATATCCCGAAAGCAGATAATAGTTTTATTTTTTTGTTCATAATAATGCTCCGAAAACAAAAATGATGATGCATTTTATATTGATAAAAAGCACTTTGTATACGCCTAAAAAAAATGCTCATACCAGCTGATATGAGCATTTTATAAAACGGATCGCTTAAATTAACTTACAACTTTCTGATCCAGATATTTCGATAACTCACAACCTGACCATGGTTTTGCAATTCAAGCGGTTCACAACCATGTGCTTCTTCGTATTCAGGCAAACCTATATAACGCGTCGGTCCCATAATCTGAAAATGATCCTGAACTAAGATACCATTATGTAAAACCGTCACTTGTGCTTTGACTTTCACTTTTCCGTTATCAGCAAAAATTGGAGCTCGATAAATGATATCGTAGGTTTGCCAGTTCATAGGAGCCCGGCTGGCATTCACTAAAGGCGGGTTTTGTTTATAAATAGACGCTGCCTGACCATTGGCATAAGTCGGATTATCATATGAATCTAATACCTGAACTTCATAGCGCTTTTGTAAAAAGACACCACTGTTACCCTGGCTTTGACCCAAAGGTTCACCTTCCGGTATGGGTGCTCTAAACTCTAAATGCAATTGCACATCACAGAACTTTTGTTTAGTTTCAATGCTAGGCGTACCATTTGTGATAGTCACAGTGCCGTCTTCTACTTTCCATTTAACTTTGCTGCCATCGGTATGTTGCCAATGGTTCATATTTTTGCCATCAAATAAAGCAACTGCATCAGACGGAATTGGATCCGGGTTCACTTTTTTAATTTCTTTCCAGACTTCAGTATGTTCCGGTTTCATTTGTTCAACTGCGCCAGCCACATTAAAACTGCTCAATCCGGCTAGGGTAGTCAATGCTAACAAAATACGTTTTTTCATCATTTTTAACCTGTTTTCTCTTTATTTTATCTGTGTTTTCTCTGTGTCTAGTTGGGCTTTTTATTTAAGGTGTAATAGACTTTAGTGCTTGAAGCAGAGCTTCCTTTTTTATTGGTTAATCCGGCAAAATCAAGCATAACAACATAGCCTTGGGTCGCATCCAGTTTGATATCAATTGTTTTGTCATCCACTTGCTTAACTGAATTGATGTCAATTTGCGTTAAATCTACTTTAGGTGAGCCATAGTCCGAACCATAGTTGTAATGCCACTGCTCTGCCGAAATCGCTTTTTTCTTTATAGACTTAGCATCAATAGGCTGGGTAAAAGAAACCCTGAAACCGTCAGCTTTGGCCTGAATATTTTGCAGCTCGAACGGTGTTGTACCATCCCAAACCACTTTCTGTAATCCGTACGGTTTGCTACCTTTCGCGCCCCAGCCTCGTGCAGTTTGTCCAATCCAAAGCTGCCCTTTTTGATCGAATGTCACCCGGATATTGCCGCTTTGAAAACCATCGATAAAATTAATCACAGCGCCCTGACGAACACCATCGATTTCTTCGAGCATAATTCGAAATACGTTGGACTGTGTCTGGTCGCCCACAAAAATTTGGCCTTCAAATGGGCCAAACTGGCCTTTTGTGGTATTCCATTCCGGGTTCCCCGGTGAGTTGGCAATTTCGACATGCGGAATATGCACAACCGGTTTTTCGCGCCATTTATCATAGGCTTCTACCGAGGTATTACGAATTTTTTCAGGCGTATAATCCGGATGATCAATTAAGGATACCGGGTGACCATAAAACTTATCTTTTTTCAGTAACTGTAAAGTTGAAGTCGCAACCCAGTCACCCTGATTATCGGTGAAAAATATCTCATCATCCGGGCTGATACCAATTCCGGCCGGTGAACGCAATCCGAACGCGTAAGGAGTAAACTCACCTTGTTGGTTAACCTGATACGCCCAACCACGATAACCACCTGAGCTGCCCATAGTGCCCATATCAAAGGCATTGGGATCGCCATGACTTAAATTCAGCGTACCGTAATAATTACCGGCTTTGTCTTTGACTGGACCAAAATGATACTCATGATAGTTATCATGAAATTTCCAACCATCTGCAACACGAATGTATTCATCCGCTACACCATCTTTATCTGTGTCGGATAAACGCGTCAGCTCAGGCTTTTGCGCAACCACAATATGATTATCATCTTCGACCAATAAACCGGTTGGCTCGTGCAGGCCTTCTGCAAATTTTTGCCACTGTCCCTCTGGGGTATAACGCCAAACATCACCAAAACGTGTGGCTGCATAAATATTGTTTTTAGAATCTACATCCAGCCCGGTAACATGAAACTCCATGCCTTGCGGTGTTTTAATGGTTTCAACTTTGTAACCAGTTGGAATAACTTGCTCTGCTTGCACAGGTAATATGGCTGCCATTAAGCTCGCTGCCAATAGAGATTTTTTAATCTGTAATTTCACGTTAAACTCCAGAAACTGTTACCGTAAAGGCTTTGACCTGAGTTAAATCAATTGCTTTAGGGTTAATATTTTGACCATTCGCCAATACTGTTAACTGGCCCGATTCAAGCGCGGGCAGTTGGATGTTAAGTGATTTTTTGCCATTTGGGTTAATCACCTGATATTCAAAGGTTAAACTTGTTGATGTCGCTTTAAGTGTCGTTAATGACAGCTCAACCGAGTTCAGACTAAAATAAAACTTTGGTTGCTCGCCTGTCTGATATTTATTAAAAGCGCACAAAGCTTCATCGTTTGTCCCTAATACCTGTGGTGATTTAAATACCCAATTACCAATTGGAAGACTACTTGATTTACCGCGACCAATGACATTGGGTCCAACATTTAAAAAGTCACCTTTCCACAGTCCAACCAGACTGCAGTTTTTGGTATTAAATGCATAATTAATTTTCTTAGGGAAGCCTACCGAGATGCTATAAGCGGGTAACTCAGCTATTTTTTTGCGCTGCACCAAAACGGTTTTGTCGGCAATAATGTTATGCTCTAGCTGGTTAATAATGGATTCGGCTTTAGTCGATACCGGAAAAAAGTTGATAGCTTCATCCGGTGTCATCACGCGTAAATCCGGATTAGTCTGAGTTAATTCATGATACGGCGCTTCAGGCAACATCATTTTAAAAACCAACTTTTGAAAGCCTTTTTTCAGTGGCCAAAATCTATCCCAACCACCTTGCATTTTGACAGGCTCACCATCAATTAAAACTTCAAATTGACTAAATGGGCCCGGCTTGGCAAATAACATAGACGCTTTATCTTTTGGAGCATAAAGATCGGCTGTCACGACAATCGCATATTCTTTTGTTTCAGCCAGTTCAAAATTAACCAGATTATTATCCGCACGGCCTTGTTTAGCCGGAGTAGCCCTGTCTAAATCAGAAAAACTATAATTTGGATACTGACTCGGTTGATAAATTTCATATTCAACATTCGCCAGCCCTTCCCGCTTGGAAAAAATAAAGGCAACGATTTCTTTGCGCTGCTGCTCGTTCAGCATAGCGCCAAAACCCGGCATGCCAGCTTGTGAAAATCCGTTCGATATATTATTAAATACGTCACTGGCTGAATCGCCATGCAGCCAGACACTGTCTTTTAAGTTAAAACCCACCGCGCCAGATAAATCTTTAGCATGGCAAGCCGCACAATATATGCCGTAGCTTTGTTTACCCGATGCAATAGCCGCCGGTTCATTCAATAAGGTTTGTACTTGCTGATCGATGCTTTCACTGGCGAAAGATGTAAACGTTATCAACAATAAACCTAAAACGGCGCCAAAATAACCTTTTATATAGCTAATCATTTTAATATCTCAGTAAGTTGTTTTAAATACCGCGTCAATACAGTTTTTTAATACTAATTCATTATATTAATGATAACAAACTAAACCAGCTACTAAATGAAAAAATATTGTAAAAAATATAATCAATGATTAACTAATACATTGTATTTATTGAATAAAATAAAAAACCCAAGCCTTATAAAATAATCAAAATTTTAATAAGTCTTGGGTTTTAAGTATGACTAAATATAATATTTAACGCACAGAGTGCGGAAATTATTATATTTTATTTCGGCAAACCTGAGCGCACGTCAGCTAAATCGACGATTGCTTTATAAGCTTGTGCAACTGACTCGATAATATCAGTCTGGCTGATTAAATTTGAGTCAATCAAACCGTCTGCTGTTAAAAATGATTTAACATCATGTTCAGCATCACCGTTGAATTGCTTAATTGTCTCTATCATCAATTCAGCTTTAGGATCGTTTAACTGCTCGCCAGTTTTCACTTTATTCACAACAAACTTAATCCAACCCGCAACCACATAATAAAGTGCATTATTATTGCTTCTACCCGCTTTTAAATTATCGTTAATGGGCTCTAATGTTCTGACTGGGATTTTAATTGAACCATCACAACCGATTTGCTCCAATAGATGACGGATTTTAGGATTCTCAAAGCGAGCAATAATCTGGCGTGAGTATTCAGTTAAATCTAAACCTTCAGGCGCTTCAATTGTCGGAATGATCTCTTCATCGACTAACTTAATTAAAAAGGCTTTAAGTTGTTGGTCTGAAACCGCTTCAAATACAGTTTCGTGTCCGCAAAGGCGGCCTAAATAAGCCAACGTCGAATGCAAACCATTTAATATACGCAATTTAGTATGCTCAAATCCGGCTACATTATCTGTAAAAATTACGCCAACACTTTCCCAATCCGGACGTTCGCCGTTTAAACAGTCTTCAATTACCCACTGATCAAACCCTTCACGCTGAACCGGCGCAGCATCTTCAAGGCCAGTTGCGGTTTTAACCATTTCTAACGTTGATGCTTCTGTTGCCGGCGTAATACAGTCAACCATGGTATTTGGAAAATCTACATTGGTTTCAACCCAACTGCCTAATTCAGCCGAAATCGCTTTTGCCAGTTGGATCACACCTCGTTGCAGTTTTTTACCATTGTCCGGTAAGTTATCACAGGCAATAACATTAAATGCAGGCGTACCAGCTTCAAAACGTTGAGCTAATCCGGCAACTAACAAACCTAACGCGGTAATCGGCTCAGACGGGTTTTCAATATCGTGTTTAATCCCCTCTAATTCGGTATCCAGGTTACCGGATGCATTTAAGCAATAACCTTTTTCAGTTACGGTTAATGAAACCAGTTTAGTATCCGGGTTGGCTAGACGCGCAATAACCTTATCCGCTTCTTTAGATGCAACCAGAACTTCTTTTAATGCTGAAATGACTTGAAACTCATCTGTTTTATCAGCAATGGCCAAAGTGTATAAGCAGTCTTGTTCCTGCAGGTTTTTTTGCAGCTCAAGGTTACGCATTGAAATACCACTAATCCCCCAGTTACCACCTTTTGCATTCAATACTTTTTCAGTGAAAAATGCCTGATGTGAACGGTGAAACGCACCTAAACCAATATGCACTATGCCTATTTTGGTTTCATCACGGTTATAGCTGGGTAAAGTTAAATTATCACTGCCACCGGCTTCAATTAGTTTATTTAAGTTTTGTTGATTTAATCTCATAAGAATCTCGCTTGTGCTACTTTACTCTACCGGCAGATTTGGTTTCCAGCCACCAAATATCTGCTCTGTCTGATAAAAATTGTCTACTTCAAAATCGCTAAGCTGACGGCGGTCAAAGTTAATTTGAGCTCCCGGACCATAGCTTTTATATTCAAAAAATCTTGAGCTTTCAGGCGTAAATTGCATTTTCCCGCCTTCGCGTGCTGTTCCGCTCATAGAAGCCCAACCTGATTGACTAATATGGCTATCCATGTAGGTATTAATAAATACCGATTTGGCAATTGCAAACGGGTTAGCATAGCGACCATCATGGAAAGTCGTGGTTGGATGCCACGGACGTCCTAATGGTACAGAGCCGTCTTTAACCCCTTCATTTTTTAATAATTTGCAGTCAACAAACGTAAAGCCGTAAGGCAATGAAATGGGTGTACTGGGCGCGGTAATATAGCCCGAGTATTTGCCTGCACTATATCTAGGCTCTGATATGATATCTGATTTATCAAACACAGCAACACCGCCGCCAAAAATAAAGTCTATATGACCATATATTTTATTCTGATAAAAGTAGTTTCGCCCACCATCAACATACAAAGTATCCTGATAACCTTTAAAGGTTACATTATTAAATACATTTTTGTCCGACAGTTTAGTAATTTTTAAGGCAACCGCCTGCTCGCCCACAATTTTATTCGGATCGGATTTAGCCAGTTTTTCATTTGCCGGATAATCAAAACCATTGGCAATGGTTAAATGCTCTGCATAAAAGCTTTTACCATCTAACCGGAATGTTGTAGAACCTGTGGTGCCATAATTTTTATTGCTGCCCGGTATTTTTTTACCACTGTAAATATCATAAGTGATGACAGTATTATCCTGTCCTGCGCCATAAAAAGAGACATTATCTGTGGTTACCGCTACTCTTTCATAATAGCGGCCAGGGGCCAGATAAAGTGCATATTGGGCGCTTTCTTTGGGTCTTGCATCCAGCGCAACTTGCACGCTCTGATACACAGGCAATCCCTTGGCTTGCCAATAAGCTTGATCAGCCTCACTTTGTACAACCGCAGCGTCATATTTGGTTTGAGTCGTTGTTTGAGTATTTGAGCCAGTATTGGCACAACCGGTTAATATCAGGCATACCGACAAAAATTGGATCAGTTTTTTCATTATCACCCCTTATTTAAACAAATCCGGAGCTATCTCTCGTAGGTCTTCAACCACAAGCGATACCACCTCATCCGCACCCCAAACAGATAAGTGCGTGCCGTCACTTGCGCCATCCGGATAAGCCGCATATTCACCCGGTTTGTAGAATAAGAATAACGCACGGGTTTTTACCGGTCCGAGTTGTTCAAAAAGCGCTTTTGTTTTTTTATTTAATGAAATAACAGGCACATTCAACGCTTTTCCAAGCTCATGCATTGCAAACGGATACCCCCCTAAAGTGGGTACAATTTTATTATCAAAATCATATTTATATCTGTTAATTGAAGTTACCAAAATTGGCTTGGCCCCCACTTTACGAGCGGCGTCGATATAACGAGTTAGATATTCTTTGTAGCTAGAGTCCGGGCTGGTATATCTGTCTTGGGTATCTTTTTGATCATTATGACCGAATTGGATAATTAAATAATCACCCGCTTTCATTTGTTTTTTAACCGGTTCAAAATGGCCTTCATTAAAAAAGCTGCGCGAACTGCGGCCTGACTTTGCAGCATTGATTACAGTCACACCATCTGAAAGCTGCTGTTGCAGGCGCATTCCCCAGCCCGTTCTTGGAAAGCGATCGGCTGAATACTCACTGGCTGTTGAATCACCTATGATAAATACATTTGTTTTACTGGCCTGATTAGACGCGCAGGCTACACAACTTAGAATAAGCGCAAAAACGCTGAAAATGGATAAATGTAGTTTCACTAAAAAGCTCCTAATGAATTTATATATTGCTCAATCACTGGCTGGGTTTTGTCTAATGAGCCTTCATACTTAACAAGCCAATCATCTGCAATGCCATCTTTATTGTCATCCTGATAAGGCTTGAACTGGCTAAACTCAGCCCGGTATTCAGCCCAACTGGCAATTGAATCTGCTTCTGTATCTATAATGCCTTGCTTGCCTTTATCGGCTTTACCATCTTTAATTTCGGCTAATATCCGACTATCGACTGAATCGATAAACGATCCGGATTGATTTCTGTTTGCACCAACTTCTTTTTGATAAATCAGCTCAGAAAAAGCCTGTTTTGCAGAGTCAGCTTGTAATAGATAAGACATATCCGAGGTATGCAAAGGTGTAACCGGCTTGTCTTGCAAAACACGATTAATTTCATCTTGCTTGGTTACTGAAGGGAATTTGATACCACTTAAGTTATCTTGCGATATTGGAGTATTCGCTTCAAAAAAGTTACCGCTGAAAAACGCTTGGGTATGATTCACTTTAGTTTTAACTGGAAAGAATTCAAAAATACGATCCGGGCCGGCTACTGGACCTTGTTTGTAATAATTGTTGACCAAATTAAAACGACCGTTTTCACCACCATAACTGCTCTTTTGACGCCAGTTATAAATAACGTTATTCACCATTTCAACATAGCTGTCTGCCTGAGCGTAACGCGGTTTTAATCTATATCCGTTAATTCTGGGTAATCGACTGGTGTGATGGGCAACAACATTTTTAATAAAGCTGGCACCACTACCGCCCCAAATGCCACCATAACCATGCTCACCTTTTGCGTGACCAGCATTATTCAAACTTTCAGTGATCAAACTATACTGCAAAGTGAAAAAACGGTTATTGTAGAATGACGCCGTTTCATCCACCCCCCAACTCAGTGAGCAATGATCAATCATGACATGGCTGGTATTCCTGGCGGTGATGGCATCTTCATCCGCAACTGAGCTACCCAAACGAAACCGGATATAACGAATAATAACCTGATCCGTGTTAATTCGGGTATTAGCTCCGGTAACCACTATACCGCCGGGTGAGGTCTGTCCGGCAATCGTGATATACGGGTGACTAAAAGTCAGCTGGTCTTCGAGCTTGATTACACCCGACACATTAAAGACCACAATGCGTGGTCCTTTCTGCTCTACAGCATATCTTAAAGTACCAGGTTCGGGGGTTTGTGCATTATCTTCAAGCGAATTAACCATAATGATTTGACCGCCAGATCCGCCCTGAGTAAAGCGGCCAAACCCTAACGCTTCAGGAAACGCTAATCGCTCTGCCTGTGCAAACAATAACTGTGTATTAAGCAGAGATGCAAATAGCACCACACACGACAGATATACCCGAACCTTTCTCACTTTAAAGTGCCTTTAACGGTTCGCCAGCGATCATCACATTTTCAATGCTCACATCACTGACATTTTCCAGTACACTTTCTTTCTGAACTGATTTAATATTCACGTTTTTCAATGAAATACCCGTGATATGGTTATGAGGGAACCCGCGAATATTAAACGCTCTTTGTGCATCTTCAACGACTAAATTGTGAATATTGATATTTCTTAATTCAGGTTGGAAATCACCACCATCGCCTTCTTCATAGTAGTAGTTAACCACAATAGCATCTTTTACTTTACCGATTTTCAAATCACGATAATATAAGTTTTCTAATAAACCACCGCGAACTGAGTTGGTTTTAATGCGAATGCCACGTGCTAAATCCGGACTGCTCATTTCACAGTTTTGTGCAAATAAATTACGCACACCGCCAGAGATTTCACTACCGATAACCACACCACCATGACCGGCCTTCATTTGGCAGTTTTCAATTACAATATTCTGGCAAGGCACGCCAACTCGACGACCATCATTATTACGACCAGACTTAATAGCAATGCAATCATCACCTGTATCAAAAATACAATTTTCGATTAAAACGTCTTTACATGACTCAGGGTCACAACCATCTGAATTAGGACCATAACTATCACAATGTACACCTCGGATGGTTACACTGTTAGATAAAACCGGGTTTAATAGCCAGAATGGTGAATTTTTAACGGTGACATCTTCAATTAATACATTGGTACATAAATACGGCTGAATAAAGGGTGGACGCAAATAGTTGTTTTCAAATACACGTTCAGCAACCGGGGTACCCTTTTCAACCATAACGCCTAAAGCATCACGGGTATGTTTCTGGTTTTCAACTTCACTGATTTCCCAATCTGACTTTTTCCATTTTCCTTTCCAAGGCCACCATTTATCGTTAGCACCGCCACCTTCTAATGTACCTTTACCCGTAATCGCGATATTGGTCTTTTTGAATGCATAGATGAGCGGCGAATAGCCCATTAGCTCCATACCTTCCCAGCGGGTAAATACGTATGGCTTATAACGTTCTGGCTCAGAGAAAAAGGCAACCGTCGCACCTTCACTAATATGTAATTCAGTATTGGATTCAAGGTGAATCGGACCTGTCATAAAATGACCAGCCGGAACAATAACTTTACCGCCGCCCATTTTTTTAGAAGCAGCAATAGCGTCTCTAAATGCCTGTGTATTATCGAACTGGCCATCACCCTGACCCCCAAAGTCAGTCAATAAAAATTCACGATTAGGAATGCTGGGTAACTTAATACGGTTACGAATACGTGCAACATTAGCATCCCACTCAGCTTTAGTTGGACCTGCATTACCAGCAACCTTGTCTAAAACCTGAGTAGCGCCACATCCGACTAGGTTCAGTGCGCCTACACCTGCAACACCATAACCTACGTTTTTTAATAAATTACGTCTGTTTATATCCGTCATCTCAATACACCTTTAGTTATGCCTAAAACTTTGTCGTATTCTTATACAGTTTTGCTACCGGTGGCAGCTTTGTAAGGTCTGCTTATCGTAAAATTAGGTTTTGCACTTACTGAATGCATCTAATTTTAAAAGCTATCCAGACAGACCATGCAGGATAAAGGATCTCGCGTTTTATCCTGCGTTAACGTTTGTTTTATGCTGTGCTTTAAAGCTTTATTTTATAAACCTAACAAGCAGTTGCCAAAACAGACGCTACATTTAAAACGCGGTCAGTCCGCGTTTTAAATAGTTTAGATAAAAATTAAATTAATCCAAATAATCCAGGTAAAAACTCACTGATACCAGGAATATAGGTTACCAACATTAATACAATAAACATTGCAATATAAAGTGGCATTAATGGTCTGATAATTTTCTCGATAGAGGTTTTAGCAACCGCACAAGATACAAATAATACAGAACCAACTGGCGGTGAACATAAACCAATAGATAAGTTTAATACAATCATGATACCAAAGTGCAGTGGCGACATACCAAGCTCAGTTGCAACCGGTAAGAAAATCGGGGTAAAAATTAATACCGCCGGTGTCATGTCCATAAATGCACCAACAATAATTAACGTTAAGTTGATTATTAATAGAATTAACAATGGGTTATCGCTAAGTGCCAGTAAAAAATCACTGATAGTTTGTGGAATGTTTTCATACGATAAAATCCACGACATTGCCGACGAAGCACCAATTAACAACATTACAATGGCGGTTGTTTCAGACGCCTTTAATAAAATCTCAGGCAACTGTTTTGGATTTACTTCTTTATAAAATACGACGGACAATAACAATGAATAAATAACCGCAATTGCCCCCGCTTCGGTTGCCGTGAATATGCCGGCGATAATACCGCCAATCACAATAAATATAAGTAATAAACTAGGCAGCGCTGCAACAACTTTTTCCACCACAATTTTAAGTGGTAAACGTGCTTCCGTCGGATAGCCTTTCATTTTTGCATAACCGGCACAGACAATCATCAGTGACAGGGCAACCAGAATACCCGGTAAATAACCCGCAACGAATAAAGCTGCGATAGACACACCGCCACTGGCAATAGCATAAATAATTAAAATATTGCTGGGAGGAATCAACATACCCGTTGTGGCCGCTGCGCCGGTTAGCGCCGCGCTAAAGTTTTTATCGTAACCTTTTTTCTCCATTTGAGGGATCATAAAGCTACCAATTGCACTGGTTGCAGCAACCGCAGAACCGGAAATTGCACCAAATAATGTACAAGATAAAACATTCACCAAGGCAAGACCGCCCGGTAACATCCCAATGAGAGCCATCGCACATTCGATTAATCGTTTAGCGATACCACCCCGTCCCATAATCAAACCAGACAAAACAAAAAACGGAATGGCTAATAAAGCAAAACTGTTAATGCCGCCCGCTAAACGCTGAGCTATGGTGGTTGCAGCAGGGACTAAGTCAATGCTGCATAACATAGTGACTAAAGTCGCTATACCTATACTGAATGAAATTGGAATATTAAGCGCTAAAAGTAAGAAAAATACACCAACTAAAATTAAACCTGAGTATTCCACTGTTATTCTCCTGCAGGCTCTTTGTTATTTAACGTCGCAATTAAATTATCAATTGCAAATAAGGTAATTAAAATGCCCGAACCGGGTACAGCTAAATAAATAAAACCCATTTCAATTTCTAATGAGGCGGATACTTGAGCCGGGTTCATCGTCAGTTGAACCAAAGAAATACCACCAATAATCATCACCACAACCGCAAAAGTACCGACTGATAAATGAATAAACAAATTAGATAATTTGTGTGCGCCTCCCTTCAGGCGAGTAGTAATGATATCCAAACCCAAATGCGAGCCGGTACGATAGGCGTAAGCGGCACCAAATAAACCAATCCAGATCAATAAGAATCGGGAAAGCTCTTCAGTTACAGAACTAGGATCTTGTAAAATATATCTTGAAAAGACCTGCCAGGTTACACCTGCAACAATCAGTGCGGTTAAGCAAATCAACAAATAGCCCAAAACTTTTTCAATTAAACGCATCAAACCACCCATTTTTAATTCGCCTCCGCTTTAATTTTTTGCAGATACTCACCCACTAGCGTGCCTTCAAATGTCTCATATAAGCCTGAAACCGCATTGATAAAAGGCGTCTTGTCAGGATAAATAACTTCAACCCCAGCCGCTTTCACTGCATCTAAGGCTTCTTTTTCACTGGCTAGCCATAATTTTTTCTGATACTCAACAGAATCATCTATGGCCATTTGTAACCACTGTTTTTGCTGCTCGTTTAAGTTTTCATAAACATGCTTACTACCCAGAATTACATCAGGTACTGAAGTATGTTCATCCAAAATATAATATTTACAAATTTCGTAATGTCTTGATAAATAGAAAGAAGGAGGGTTATTTTCAGCTCCGTCTACAACACCTTGCTGCAATGCTGCATAAAGCTCACCAAATGAGATTGGGGTTGCCGCACCGCCAAATGCGCCTACCATTTTAATCGCCATTTGGCTTTCCAGAACTCGAATTTTTTTACTGGTTAAATCACTCGGCTCTTCTACTTTAGTATCTGTCATGTAAAAGCTTCGACTACCAGAATCGTAATAACCTAAACCGACAAAATGCGCTTTTTGGGTCGCATCTAATAATTCCTGGCCGACTTTCCCCTGTAGTACTTTCCATCTGTGCTCTCGGCTTTCAAATAAATAAGGCACACCGTAAACACGCATGTCGGGGACAAAACCTTCAATGGTTGCAGCTGATACTTTTGCCATACCTAAACTGCCAATTTGAAGCAATTCTACCATTTCACGTTCATTGCCCAATTGAGCATTCGGATAAATTTTGACTTCCATTGTGCCTTTGGAGTACTCATCTAACTTTTTAGCTAAAAACGCCATCCCTTTATGCACACTGTGTTCGGTATCCAGTGTATGTCCCATTCTCAGAATGACCTTATCATCCTGTTGACTACAGCTTGCCAAAAATAAGCTGAGACCTGTCATTAAGAGTATTTTTTTTATCATCGAACCCATTAAGTTTACCTCTGTTTTAGCGCAGTCTGAAAAAATTCAGCGCAGAACTAAAAGGATTTAATTAAACACTATTTGTTATTCTCTGTTCAAAACCCAGCCTTAACTGACTGATTTGTCATCTGACAAACGCCTCTGAAATTCGCCTTTTAAATAAAGCTTTTATCTTAATTTTAGTCAGTTAAAAATAGCAGTAAAACTGCAACCTGATATGGCTTTTGACTCTCATTAATCACCAACCAGCAAGGTAAGTTATAAGAATGTTAACCTTTTTAACAGGTGGATACAATGCTTGAGAGAAAATAAATGCTACCGGTGGCATTTTAATAAAAAAGTGGTTATATTAACAAGCTGAAATTGAGTTATTTACGTAACAATCCAAATTTGGTTATTAACTGAACTAGAGTTTATAACATTTAGTGTTATATTTTAACGCAGCTCAACAACCTGTCATGGGGGAATTATGAAAAAAATCAGTATGCTTGGTATCTCTACAATTATGCTCGGATGTGGCGCTACCCAGCAAGCAACGGAACAAACAGCAACCTCAGTTAGCAGCACAGTTTTAGCACCTAATCAGATTGCTAAATTAAAGCTGGCTAACCCTTCAGTGTTTGCACGAGAAGATGAGACCACCTTTTTCAGTTTTGATGCATTGGGATTAGATGCGAATGACCCTCGCGTCGCGGATATTGTTGTAAAAAGCGGTGACCAAGTTGTGCCTAGTCAGAATATAGATACGGATAATGATGGATTCGTAGATGAACTGGCTATTTTAAACCAGTTTTCACCGGGCGAAGCGATTGAACTGAGCATAGAGTCCGATAAAAACCATAAGGCCAATTTTGAGAAAAGAACCCAGGCTGAAGTTTCCCATAAAGTTGGTGGGCACTGGGAAGGCAAAAAATATATTGGTGGCACATTCAAAAATGTAGATGAACTCACCGCACCCGAGCAATATACAGACCACTCTGAATATATTCGTTACGAAGGTCCGGGTTTAGAGTCAGATAAAGTCGGCTATCGTTTTTATCTTGACTGGCGTAACGGTTTTGACATTTTTGGTAAAGTTAAAAACGAAATTGCACTTCAAAAAGTCGGCCAGGATGGTTACTCCAGCTATCATGAAATGCAGGACTGGGGGATGGATATCCTTAAAGTAGGTAAATCGCTGGGCATGGGTGGTTATGGTTTCTGGAATGGTGAAGCCATTGAACGTGTTTCTAAGGTAGATGGCTGGCATACAGAGATTGTTGAAAATGGTCCGGTTTATTCCGCGTTAGAAATAAACTATAAAGGCTGGCACATTGACAATAAGCATCTGGATTTAACCAGCCAACTTTCAATGACAGCGGGTAGCCGCTTGGTTCATGTTGAGCTCGAAACCAGCGAACATTTGGATAATATCGCGGTTGGCGTGGTTAAATGGCCAAATACAACCTGGCTGCAAGGTGAATTAGACGTTCAGGGAACTGGCTGGGTCTATTTTGCGTCTTACGGCAAACAATCATTGAATGATGATAATCTGGGTATGGCGGTATTTGTTCGTAAAACAAATATCAAAGAAATCACCCAAGATGAGCATAATTATGTCGTTGTCACAAAAAGCAATCATAATGAACTCGACTACTATTTTACAGCTGTCTGGGAAAAGGAAGAAAACGGCATTACCAATCAAGCTGATTTTGTTCAATATCTTGAGAAAACAGCAGAACGCTTAACGCGCACTGTTCGCGTCAATAAAAAAACCAAATTAGGTCAGGCTGAAAAACAAAAGCCGCTCACATCTGAATATGCATTAGACTGGGCAAAACGTCTTGCTGATTCAGAAATTCGTCGTAAAGCTTACGACTATGTATATGGTGGATTTGATAAGATGCGTTTTCGCGAATCTCGCTACACTTATACAACAGGCCTACTGGCACAATCATTTGATGATTTAAATCAGGCCACGGATGTTCCCAGATACCGCCAGGCCGCTGAAGCCATTATAGGTTCTTTTATCACTTCAGACGGTGATATCCTGACGTATAAAGAATCTGACTACAACATTGACAAGATTAACTCAGGTAAAATGTTGCTGCGTTTATATAACCAAACCGGTGATGATAAATATAAAATCGCCGCGTCACAGTTACGTACGCAACTGAAAAACCATCCTAAAACCAGTAATGGTGCTTTCTGGCATAAGAAAAAATATCCACATCAACTCTGGTTAGACGGCGTTTATATGGGCATGCCTTTCTTAGCACAATATTCAGTTATGTTTGAAGACGGTGCATCACTTGAAGAAGCGGTACATGAGTTTGAGATCACCCGTGATTATTTGTTAGATGAAAGCACTGGCCTGTATTTCCACGGTTGGGATGAATCAAAAAGCATTGAGTGGGCAAACCCTCAAACCGGTTTGTCACAAGAGTTTTGGGCACGTGGCATGGGCTGGTTGTCTATGGCTGCGGTTGACATTCTTGACTACATCCCGGAATCAAGACCTGAACTTCGTAAAAAAGTGCTTAATATCATTGCCGATCTCGCTAAGACCCTTGAAAACTATCAGGATGAATCCGGTACTTGGTACCAGATTCCGAATAAGCCAAATGCGGTAGGTAATTATTTAGAGTCTTCGGCAAGCAGCATGTTCACTTATTTCTTTGCTAAAGGGGTTAATCAAGGCTACCTCAGCGAAGATTATAAGCAAGTTGCTCTGAACGCATATCAGGGTGTCGTGAATGAATTTATTGAGTCACACCCGGATGGCAGTGTTAGCTTAACCAATTTATGTTTTGTGGCTGGTTTAGGCTTTGGCCGTGACGGTAGTTATGATTATTATATGAACGAACCCGTACTGAAGGATGATCCTAAAGGGACAGGTCCTTTTATCATGGCGAGTACACAAATTGCCAAGTTATTAAATAAATAATAACCGGCAGTTTCAATTAAAAAAGCAAAAGCCAGCAAATAATTTGCTGGCTTTTTTATCTGGTTAAAAGGCATTTTTTCAACCTGAAATACTCTGCCCGCCTACATTTAAGATTGAATCGCTTTCGATATCTACATCTGTTAATTAACGGTGCTTGTATTGAGTAGGGCAATATCCCCGGCTCACATCGCCACTGCGAAGTTTTAAATGTTTGGTAGCACGTCCACTCACCCTCGCCCGCCAGAGTTTAAAACTGGAAGGTTTTAACCGGCTTCGCATTAATCGAATCACGTCAGATTCGTTTAAACCAAATTGCAATTTTATGGCTTCAAACGGCGTTCTGTCTTCCCAAGCCATTTCTATAATTCGGGATTCTCGTTCTGCTTTGCTGTCGTTCATTTTTAAATACAGTGATTTATCAATGATTGGTTCTACGCATCTAAGTTACTTTTAGTTCAGACCCATTACGCTAGTGCGGTTTCAATTTAGTGTGGAATGGATAAAGATCTACAAGTTTCGCGCTAAAGCACAACCCACAAGCAGTTTCAAACAATCAATCTACTGATTACCTTGCACAGCTCAATAACAAGCGGAAAGGAATGAGCAGGCGCTCATTAAGCTCTAATCCAGCCACTCATAACTTGCTTCTTTTACCAGATGTTGGCGGGCTAAATATTTATCAATCAGCCTAAAAATAGTAGGGTTCGGGAACTGGCGTTTGGTTGTAATAGCATAAAAATTTTCAAAGCTTTGCGGCAAAGTTAAATATCGAACGAGTCGCTTGTCAGTCAGTTCATCCTGTACAACAACTTCAGGTAATACAGTCATTGCCTGATTATCTCTTGCTAACAGCCTGAGCATCGCCATATCATCCGTTTGTGCTATCACTTTAGGCTGAAATTGGTACTGTGCACAAAATCGGTCAAATGCGGAACGAATAGGGTTACCATCCAGCGGTAAAACCCAAGCATGTTCGCCAAATTTTTCATTAAACCTATCCGGCAAATTTAAGTCAGGCGGACCCACTACAGCAACGGGCTGTCTGGATAACAATTGAGCCTGCCATAATTGAGTATCCGTACCCGCAACACTCATATTGGTCAGTGCAATATCCAGTTGATGGTTAGCCAGCTCATTTAATAAATTAGCCTGACCGTAAGAATGCAACAGATAACTAACTTTATCCATGTTACGAAGTGGCGCAATAAATTGCTCAACAAAATTACGTGACATGGTTGCCAGTATACCAATACGAATGGTTTGATTTTCGGCTAAAAACCCTCGCTCGATTTGCTGTTCTAACTCTTCGCCTTTTTTAAAAATTTCCTGTGCGTAAGAAAAAACCTGCTGTCCTTGCTCAGTGAGCTGTAAATTACGGCCTTTCTTTTCAAACAGGTGGATATTCAGCCGATCTTCAAGTTGTTTAATTTGAGTAGATAACGCTGATTGCGATAAACACAGATTGTCCGCTGCTTGTGTCAGTTTGCCTTCTTTAGCAACCTGCCAGAAGTAATATAAATGATGATAATTAATGCGTGCCATCTGTTTCTCTGCCTTACTTAAAAGTCTAACCTTGCCGATAAATGGTTCTATAAAATAGAACTATTTATCAATATATATCCAATTTTATTTATTTTAAACCTTTGCCACAATACACGCCAACAAGAATACGCATTCATTTTTAAGGGAGCATTATGCAATTAGTAAATGGGCTTGCACTCATTGCGATACCCGCGCTACTGGCCTACAGTGGTTGGAGAGCGACTTCTCACACTCCGGCGAGTGCCGGTCAGTGTGCAAAAATAACTGCTGGTTCGTCTTTATTTATCAGTTTGGCCATTTCATTATTTAGTATTGTGAGTGAACAAAAGTTGCATGCTATTGGTATGCACGCAACCACAATGGGACTCATAATGTTAGTTGTGGTCAGCTTTATCGGCTTAATCGTCATTCAGTTTTCACGTCATTATTTAGCCGGCGAATCACGCCAACTATACTTTTTCCGCTGGGTTCAACTCACGCTTGCATCCGTTGCCCTAGTGGTTATCAGTAATAATATGCTTCTGTTTTGGCTGGCCTGGGTTGCGATCAGTTTAAGTTTACATCAATTGTTAATGTTCTACCCAGAGCGCCCGCGTGCGGCACTGGCAGCCCATAAGAAGTTTTTATTTGCCCGGCTGGCCGAAATCCTCTTGATGGTTGCGTTTATATTACTCTATATCGAACATCAAACCCTGGCATTGAGTGAAATTTTGAGTCATTACCAGCCGAATGTTGAACTTTCCTTCATCAGCCAACTCGCCGCGCTATTCATTGCGGCAGTAGCCTTAATCAAATGTGCCCAGTTGCCAGTTCACGGTTGGCTGATTCAGGTCGTTGAAAGCCCGACGCCCGTATCTGCCATGTTGCATGGTGGCATTATTAATCTAGGTGGATTTTTACTCATCAGTTTTAGCCCCATTTTTATGCAAGCTAGTGCAGCTCAGTGGTTAGTGCTGATTGTTGCTGGGTTAAGCACTGTACTCGCTGCTCTGATCATGATGACACGCGTCAGTATTAAAGTTCGCTTAGCTTGGTCTACCTGTGCGCAAATGGGACTTATGCTGGTTGAATGTGCGCTCGGTTTATACGAGCTGGCGCTATTACATCTGGTGGCTCACTCTTGCTATAAAGCACATGCATTTTTAAGCTCAGGCAGCGAGGTAGAAAGACACTTGCAACTATCACTGGCACGTCGCGATCCATTAAAGCCTGTTCAGCTTTTACTACCTATCATGATTTCAGCAGGTCTAACGTCGCTATTTGCCCTCACATATTATGGATTGCACGGTACAAGCTTAATAAGTCCTTGGGTCCTGATTGGCATGGCACTCAGTCTCTTGCTGGTACAGCGAAATTCAACCGCACAACGAAAACAATTTACAAAGAATATACTCTATGCTTTAAGCGTATTATCAAGCTACACCCTGTTAAAATTCGCCTGCTCGCAACTTTTACCGCCGCAAACAGCCAGCGCGGGTGCAGCGGCTGATGGATTTATCACCCTGCTCCTGGGTGTATTCTATATCAGCTATTTAATGATGGTATTGAGCGCCAGTTCAAAGTTAATTGATCGTGTACAAACCTACCTGTATGCCGGCCTTTATTTAGATGAGTGGGCGACCCGAATCACCTTAAAAATCTGGCCAACTGAATTGCCTCTGTGGGAAAACGCAAAGCAACACCCTTCACTTTCTTTGGAGAAAAGTCTATGAAAGCGCTCAGTGTCATTTCAAATTACAAGTATCAGGACGCAGTAGAACAGAGTTGCAAAGCAATAGCGCCGACTTGGCCACTGGATCAAATGATCGCGGTCAATCCGCTATGGAAGCAAATTAATCAACCATTTAAAGACGTATCGGCAAAATTGTCAGCGCTAGGCAAAATCAGTTGTTTAATGCCAGCCAGTTATTACCTCAAAAAATGGCAAGCGGGCGAAATTCTCGAGCAGGATTTACCAACAGATTACCCCAAAGAAAAGCTGTTATCGGCTTTACAACCAAGTTCAGACAAGCCGCTGGCTAACTGGCACAATATCAGTGATTTACTCGACAGTCAGCGCGACCAGCAACACAATATGGCATGGCGTGATGAAATCACCCACCAAATCAGCCAGTTTTGTGCGTTGTATTTCCAGTCGCTGGACATCTCGTTGGCCACAACTCAAGCCAGCCTGTATCAACGCTGGCTTGAAATGACTGTGGTAGATAATGGAATTGAGCTGTTAATGGACAGCCCTAAACTCATGTCCCAATTTAAAACCTTGCCAAAAGATGCTACCGAGCTGATTGAACTGGCATTGGATGAGCTTGATGTGCCAACACAAACAGCACAAAATTACTTACATGCTTTGTTACTGGACATTAATGGCTGGGCCGCTTGGGTTGCTTATCTTGAATGGCAAGCTGATTTGCATCATCAACCGGTTAAAATAATGCATGAATTACTTGCGATCCGTCTCGCGTGGGATTTAATTTTATGGCGTTATTACCAGTCTGATAATCCATTTACGTCAGATGTTTTACAATCATACTGGGATCAGGAATGGTCCAATTTAGACAATTTAATTGACCAACACCGCCAGCATCAGGCGATACTCTGGCAGTGGCAAAGTGCGCTGGAATTCAGCTATCAACGCAGATTAGAAAATCAGCTTCTAAGCGCACCGCAGAATATTGAAAATACTCAGCCTCGTCCGGCTTTACAGGCCGCATTTTGCATAGACGTGCGCTCAGAAGTGATTCGCCGTGCTTTAGAACAGCAAAATACTGGCATCCAAACCCTAGGTTTTGCAGGATTTTTTGGGTTGCCGATCCGTTATCAGGTTGCAGGTTCACATTTTAAACGCCCGCAATTACCCGGCTTACTGGCGCCACAAATTACAGTCAGCGAAGCGCTCAACCAAAACCAACAAAACAAGCGCAATCACAGATTTACCCAAGCAGCACATCAACAAAGTTGGGCGCGCAACGGTGTCGCAAGCTTCAGCATGGTTGAATCACAAGGGATTCAGTATTTGTTTAAATTACTCAAACAAAGCTTTTTCCCGGCAGCTCACGCGCACCCAATCAACTCGCTTTCAAACCAAGCTGAATTGCGTTTAGAGGCCAGTCAGCAGGCGCTTCCGCTGAAAACTAAAGTCGATTTGGCCGCCAACATTTTAAAATCAATGGCGCTGACTCAAACGTTTGCCCCGCATGTATTATTGGTTGGCCATGGCAGCCATACCACTAATAATACCCATGCTGCCGGACTAGATTGTGGTGCCTGCGGTGGCCAAACAGGAGAAATTAACGCCCGTGTATTGGCAGCACTGTTAAACGAGCAGGCTGTGCGCACAGAGCTTAAAGATGAGGATATTCATATTCCGAACGATACCGTTTTTGTACCGGCTTTGCACAATACCACAACCGATCAAATCACAGTATTCGATCATGCTCTACCCTCCCAAATCAATGACTGGCTGCACAAGGCGCAATCAGCCAGTCAACAAGAACGTGCACCCAAACTGGGTATAACTGCAAAAAGTAACAAATCACTTGGCAGTATACTAGAACACATCAGTCATGATTGGTCACAAGTTCGACAGGAATGGGGGCTGGCCAATAATGCAGCCTTTATCATTGCACCGCGCAATAGAACTAAACACTTTTCGCTCGAAGGCCGCTGCTTTTTGCACGAATATGTCTGGCAAAAAGATACTGAATTTAAGATTCTTGAAGCTATTATGACAGCGCCTATGGTGGTCACACACTGGATTAACAGCCAATATAACGCGTCTATGGCCGACACTTTAAAGTACGGAGCAGGTAATAAAATTTTGCATAATGTGGTGGGTGGCCACATAGGGGTATTCGAGGGAAATGGCGGCGATTTGCGCATTGGCCTGGCCCGGCAGTCACTTCACAATGGGGAGCAATGGATGCATACCTTGCAGCGGCTCAGTGTTTATATAGATGCGCCTAAGCCGGCAATTTCAGCCATCGTCGAAAAACACCCAACCATTAAAAATCTGGTGGATAATGAATGGTTATATCTGCATTGTTTGCCGCAGGACAACCAAAGCATTGAACGTTACATAAATGCTCAGTGGCAAGCCAAGCAAACAGCCGGCTAAGCGATTTAACGTAAACCTGTGACATTTTATTCTATCGAAAAAACAAAAAAGCAAGGTTAGATTACAGAAACTCCAGCGGCTCGGGTTTTGCAAAATAATAACCCTGGACAAAATCGACATCTGAATTCATGCAAATATCCAACTGTGCCTGAGTTTCAATGCCTTCCGCGACCACTTTAATATCTATGCTTTTTAACATAGCGCATAAACCGCTGATAATGGCTCTATGTTTTTGAAATTTCTCACAGCCGTCAATTAACGACTTATCCAATTTTACTGTATGTATTGGGTAATTTAATAAGTGGCTAATCGAAGAATACCCAGTGCCAAAATCATCCAGTGCGATTGAACAGCCCAGCATATCCAGCATGTTCAGGACATTTTTAGTATCTTCATCATTACTTAATAACGCGGTTTCTGTCACTTCAACAACAAGGTCAGATGGTGCAACCTCATATTTTTTGCAGGCAACCGCTATTTGTTCTACCAGATCCGCGCTTTTTAACTGATAAGCAGAAATATTAATTGTGATATAACGTATCTTCGGGAATTTTTGTCGAATATCAACGAACCCTTTAATTGCATTATCAATAATCCATTGACCCAAAGGAAAAATCAGCCTTGAATCTTCCGCCACCGAAATAAATTCATCCGGGCGCTGACAAGTAACAGCACAGGGCCAGCGAATTAAAGATTCAAATCCGACGACTTGATGCTCTTCAATATCTACAATCGGTTGGAAATACAAACAAAAATCCTGATTTTCTATGGCTTTTCTCAGCTCCACTTCAATTTGATATTTTCGATAAAACTCAACTTGCATATTATCTTCAAATAAATATGCCGTATTTCGACCACTGTTTTTTGCCCGATACATAGCAATATCGGCAAATTTTTTCAATTCTTCGGCATCCTGACCATTAAGAGGATGCAGCGCAATACCTATACTGCAATTGCAGTGAATTTCCTGTCCACCAACGTTAAACGGTCGTTTAAACGAGTCCAGAATGCGTTGACTAATTTGCATTATCTGATTGATATGACCGAAATTAGTAAAAATAAGTGCAAATTCATCACCACCTAACCGGGCAAAAACTTCGCTGTCACGGACTATAGTACTCACTCGCTCGGCAACACTTTGCAATAATTTGTCTCCGATATCGTGACCAAAGCTATCATTAATATTTTTAAAGTGATCCAAATCGAAAATAAATAAGGTGACATACCCGTTTTCTCTTTGATTTGAACGAATAGCGCTGCGCAAAGACTCATCAAACCGGTACCGATTTGCCAGTCCGGTCAATGTATCCAGCTCAGCCATTTCTTTAACCTGACGATAACTTTCATATAATTTGCTTTCGAGCTCAAACCGGCGTTGAGCCTGAATCAAAGTACGAGATAATTGACCGGGTGAAATGTCTTCTTTTAATAAAAAGTCCTGAGCGCCTGCATTCAGGCACTCTAAAATCAGCTCTTCACTGTTACTGCTGCTAATCATGACTATCGCGGTATTGGTTTTGGTGGATTCATTTTTAAATTTAACCACCAGCTCAACACCATTCATTTGTGGTAACTGGTAATCCAGTAAAACCACATCATAATAATGACATTTGAGTCTGTGTAGCGCCTCTTCAGCACTGTCTGTTTCTGTGATCTGATAATAGCTGTGTCCTTTATTCAGCGAGCGCTTTACCGTTGCCCTGTCAACCACATCATCATCAACCAGTAATATGTTCATCCTTAGCTACCTCTTTCGGGCAAATGAACGATTTGCCAATAGTGCTTTAACAAGTCGGCGAGCCTGAAAAAATCATCCCCGGAGTAATCTTTTAAAAAATATCCGGCGATACCAGACTGATAACTTGCCTCAATATCTTTTTCATCTTCTGATGTGGTAAATACAAACACCACAGCATTAGCGTAATGAGCGTGATTGCGCAGCTTAGCCAGCATTTCTATCCCGGTTAGCCTAGGCATTTGAATGTCCAGCAAAATAATAAACGGCCATTCAACGTCTCCGGCATCTAACATATCAAGCGCTTGTTGACCGTCTGATGCTCGAATCACTTTGTTATTGATATTCCGCCGTTTAAGACAACGAATAATGTTCGCAAAATCAATATCATCGTCTTCAACAACAAATAAATTAATCGGTGATTTCGCCAGGGCCTTTGTATCTTTCACGTTCATTGATCAAGAGTCCATATGGTTTTTTATAAAGCAGAGGATTGCGCAGCAGGGCCATACGCACATTGTGCTTCGGGTTTGTCTTGAAAGATAAACAGGCCCTAACTTCATGCCTCTTGCCTTATGCTCGCGGGTTGTAAAATTAACGTATCCGGATGCCAGTACTTTGGCCAACGCACTTCAAATGCGGCGCCACGTAAATTGCTATTTACCAGTTCAACACTGGCACCATAAAACTCAACAAGCTTTTTCACCATTGCCAACCCCATTCCACTGCCTTCAACCTGATCTCTGGGCCTGAGTGTCTGAAACATCTGAAAAATTTTGTCTTTATATTCAAAGTCAATGCCCGGCCCATCATCCTCAATCCGAATACAATAGGTATTATCCTGCTCAGATGTGGTTAACTTAATGACGCCCGAAGTTTGGTCATGATGTTTTAAGGCGTTGCTGATAAAGTTATTTAATACAATTAGAACAGCCACTCTGGGTAAATTTAAATTACATCCCTGAAACTCAATCAAAAAACTATCCGAGGTTAAATGAAATTCTCTTAACTCCTGCACCAGAGTCTTCATATCAATTAATTCGTTTTGATAACGCTTGCGGTTTAAACGCGAATATTGTAATAAATCATCTAGTAGTTTGGCCATGCGTTCAGCCCGGTTTTTTATTAAGGAAAAATGGCTTTTAAGCTCATCGTCAAAATCAGCCATATAATCTTCTTCAATCCAGCTGATGAGCTTTTTGATGGCATTTAACGGCGCTTTTAAATCATGCGAAGCCACATACGCAAATTCCTCCAAATCACTATTAGATTTGGATAATTCCTGAATCAGTTTTTCCCTTTCCGTCACATCCCGGGCAACACTTAAAATAAATTTTTGCCCTTTTGCATTTGAAAACCTTTGTTTGGTCGTGAATAGCTTTTTAAATTCACCATTTGGGCAAGTTACGGATTCAAACTCTTCGACAAACCCATTGTCCAGAACATACTGATCAGACTTCATTAAGGATTCAGGATCTTCAACTTTAAACGCATTTAAAGCCGGATTGCCAAGGACACTCGCTCTTGCATCATTCGGGTAGAGTTTTAAAAACGCATCACTGGCATTCACAATATTAAGCGCTTCATCTTTAACAAAAATATAATCCGGCATCAGTTTAAAAATCAGCTTTTGAAAGTTATACGCATCACTGAGTTCGGCTTGTTTATTAATCAGTTCCTGTTCCTTATCAGCCAGTTTTTTTTCTAAGGTTTTTTTCTCAATTGCATCCCGAATGCTTTTATCAAGGGTGTTCAAATTAAGCGAACCTTTAACCAAATAATTTTCGGCGCCGGATTTTATCGCTTCAACCGCAATTTTTTCATTTCCCTGCCCCGTCATAAATACAACCGGCACATAGGGATAAGTCGAATGAATTTCTTCTAACAGCACTAAACCGTCTTTACCTGGTAGTGAATAATCCAGCAATACACATTCAAAACTATGTTCAGCCAATAAATTCATTGCCTTATCGCCATCAATGCAAGGGACAACCTGATAAGCCTTTGACGCTCGCGTTAATAGGCGGCTACAAAATTCAATATCATCTTGATTGTCATCTATGATCAGAATGTTGAGTTCTTTAGAGTTATTCAGGCTAAATGCGGCTCTTTCTGCATTAACTGAGTTGATTAAAACCGTTTCAAGTGAGTCAGTATTAATATCCCGCTTGTTTAAATAATCCTGTGCGCCTTTTTTTAATAAAGAAACCGCTTTAGCTTCATCAGCCTGTCCGGTCAAAACAATAACGGCCAACTCGCTGCCTAGGTTTTTAAGCGCGACCAATAGCTCCAGGCCAGACATATTGGGAAAATAAAAATCAATCAGCACACAATCAAACTGCTCCTGTTTGCAGCGAGCAATGGCTTTTTCCGGAATTTCTTCAATTGATATGATAAATTTGCAGCGCGTTGACTTGGCCAGAGCGCGTTGACACGCTTCCAGATCATCCGGATTATCATCCACCAATAGAACTTTGATGGTATCCATTAGTGAGTTCACTCGTCCGTTTGTGGCAGTATCGCAATGCCAAACCAATAATCTTTCATCGTTTTGATTGCCTGTGTTAAACCATCAAAGTCGACTGGTTTTTGAATAAAGGTACTGGCACCCAATGCGTAACAGTCTTCTACATCTTTAGGATCATTTGATGTGGTTAGAATCACGGTTGGAATAGATTGCATTTTAGGATCTGATTTTAACTGTCGTAGCAGTTGCCGCCCGTCGATACCCGGCATATTTAAGTCAAGTAACATCAAAACAGGCCTGTGCGTATCTGAACTTTCTTTATATTCTCCTTCATTGTACAAATAGTCATGTGCCTCCTGGCCGGATTTACACCAGTGAACCGGGTTTAACAGATGATTTTTACGTAAACTGCGCAGCGCCGCTTCATAGTCATCCGGATTATCATCAACAAGTAATATCAGTCCTGGTTTGCTCACTTAGTCCACCTTATTCAATGTAAAATAAAAAGTCGTTCCTTCGCCCATTTCAGACTCCAGCCAGATCGAGCCGGAATGGCGCTCAACAATTTTTTTGACAAAAGTTAAGCCCACACCTGTGCCTCTTACCGAGTCATCTTCAGAGTTAAGCCGCTTAAAAATTCTAAAAATATCCTGAAAAAATTTTTCTTCGATGCCCATGCCATTATCTTTAACATAGAGAATTTTATCTACATCTTCTTTTGAAGCAGGATTTATCCCGGATATCAACCCAACTTCAACCAGTCTTTGTTGCCTTTTATTATATTTAATCGCATTGGAAATTAGATTGCGGTAAAGCTCAGTTACCCTGACCTTATCACAGGTAATGGTTGGCAAAGGCTCGCTAATTTTTACCTCGACTGTATAGTCTTCAGCTTCGTGGCACGTCAGTTCAACAATATCTTTTACCACTTGATTGAGGTCTACATCTTCAACGGCCATTTCCTGCCGGCCCAGACGGGAGTAATAAAGCAAGGTATCAACCAATTGTTCCATCCGGTTACATAAAAACTGAATACGACTGATGCGTCTCTTACCGTCATCACCCAGCACTGTTTCATAATCTTCGGCTAAGAAGGTAGCGTTGTTAACAAGCCCCCTAAGGGGCTCTTTTAAGTCATGTGATGCAATATAAGCGAATTGATCTAATTCATTGTTACTGGTTTTCAGCTTTTTGATATAGGCCTGAATGGAGCGTTCGTTATTTTTACGCTCAGTAATATCGCGTATGGTGCCAACAAACATAATCTCGCCGTCAATTTCCATTTGATTAACCCCCAGCTCCATCGGAAATATTTCCCCGTTTTTACGCTGAGCCAGTATCTCTCGGCCAATGCCTATAATTTTTTTCTCACCGGTTTGATGATAATGTGATAAATATCCGTCGTGCTGACTTTTATAAGGCTCCGGCATCAACATTCTCACATTCTGGCCGATCATCTCCAGACTGCTGTAACCGAATATTTTTTCAGCCGCACGATTCGTTGTTTGAATTTTGCCTAGACGATCAATTGTAATTAAACCGTCCAATACAGTATCCATCACGGTTTCAAGATACTTGGCTTGAGAGTTGTCCATAGCGTCCTCTGCTTAAACTGATTTAAGTAAAGAATAATAGACTCGTGTGAAAAAGCAATGACGTTAAAATGCCATTCATCTTCAAAACGGGTAAGTGATCGACCTTATATTTTGTAAGAGATTTCCGATTAACAAATAAACCGTAAAAAAGCTTAGGTAAATCAGCTGATAAAAAGACTGATGGCCAATATCAGAGGTGTCATTAAGGTAATGACAAGATTCAGCGCCAGCAAAAATAAAGGTGGGTAGCATGACTGACTCGAGCGCTTATGGAAAGTTTTGAGTAAATAAAAGACGAGCAATCCAATACACAATGGCAATAGCGCATAGATTGATATTAACGGAAATAAACCAGATCCCGTGGCAAATACAATGATTAAGATACAAAAAAGTATAAACAGGCCATATACATTCAGACTGGCATTAATACCATAGGCAATTGAAAAGTGACGCCGGCCAAAGCGCTTATCGGCGCGTATATCAGGCAATTGATTAAGCAATAATAAGTTATTAATTAGAAAAAATGCAATCAATGACGCCCACAACCCCGCAAATGTGATTGCCTCTATCAAACAAAATTGAGTCCCCAGTACCATTAAAAGGCCAAATCCTAAACCCGGCGCAATCAGGCAAATAACCGGCATTTTGTTTAGCCACTGTGTATAAGAAACGATAATAAGTATCCCGGCCAAGCCAATCCAAAATAGCTCAAACCCACACTTAAACACCAGATATAAGCCAATAAATATCGTTATCAGTAAACTCATCACGGCTGCCGATAAAACGAGGTTAGCGGCCTCAGGGCATTTAACTAATGCACCACTGCCGCCGCTAAATGGTGTCTTTTGAGTTTTTAAATCCAACCCACTTTTAAAATCGAAATATTCATTGAAGGTATTGACACTGATATGCGCAGCCAAAGCGCCTGTCAATACTGCCAATAAATTAGAATGCACTGGCGCTGCGGTATGATTTACAGCGACAGCCCAGCCTAACAAAACACAGACAGGCGTTAACAGCAGAAAAGGAATACGCATTGATTGCATCAGCGCTAAGAGTGGGTTAAATACCATTTAAAGCGTCTCCTTGCATTAGGTTATCTAGCCTGCCAGACTCAACTTTGCTTAAGTTGATATACCAAAAATAAATCCCACACTTGCGGTTAATACCATAGCGAGCGCCCCCCAAAATGTCACGCGCGCAGCTGCCTTTAAAATAGGAGCGCCACCGGCTCTCGCCGAAACTGCCCCTAAAAACGCCAGAAAAATCAGTGAAAAAAAGCTTTCATAATAAATAAGATCTGCGATTGGCACCAGATAGGCTATCAACAAAGGTAAAGCGGCGCCTAGAGTAAAGGTCAGCGCAGATGAAATGGCGGCCGTTAACGGTTTTGCCTGACTGATTTCTGCTAAGCCAATATCATCACGGGCATGGGCTGCCAGTGCATCATGTGCCATTAGCGCTTCTGCTACCTGATGCGCTAACTCAGGGTTTAATCCGCGTTGCTGATAAATTAAAGCCAGCTCCTTTTTTTCAGCAGAGTAATTTTCAGATAAAGAGCGTTTTTCGATTTCCAGATCGGCTTTTTCTGCATCCGCCTGTGAGCAAACAGATACATATTCACCCGCAGCCATGGACATAGCACCCGCAACTAACCCTGCTATTCCGGCTAATAGCACCTCACTCTGTGAAACGCTGGCCGCTGCGACCCCGATAATTAAACTACTGGTGGAAACTATGCCATCGTTTGCGCCTAACACGGCGGCTCTGAGCCAGCCGCTGCGATGTGATCTGTGCTTTTCCTGATGAACCATCAACCACCCTCATTATGACTTAAATCATAAGACAAGTTTACAAAACCGGCTCAAGATTACCGGACATCAAATCAATTTATTCTTTACGATTTCTAACTTGAGTTTAGTCTTTACCGGCTGGAAAAAACAATTTTACCTTGATTAGCTTTTTGATTTGTTTCGTTTCTTTTTAATCGAAAACGCATGCAGCCATAAATAACCGCCAAAGCAGGACAATATAATTAACAGAATGGCAAATAAATCGACCAACAGCTTACCATTGGTTGAAAAAATGGCACCTGAATGCAGGTCCAGGATCAGTCGTTCAAGGCTTATCGTTTGGGGGTAAATGGATAGTTGTGGCAAATGGTTCCGATTAAATTTGACCTGTTGCGCGATTGCCTGACTGCTCAGTTGATTGACATCATATTCAAACCACTGACCATTGGACTGATAACAAACGTCCGAGAGACAGGTTTCTGTGCTGACATTTTCAATGGGTAAGTGAAGCCCAGCCACTTCATCTAAACGCTCAATTAAATAAAAATCTGGCCAAGAATATAAAGAGACTTTCGTTTGGCAAATAACAGCAACAGCTTCAAATTTGAGATACTGAACCCCGATCAACTCCTGTTCACAACCAGCTAATAATTCAGTATTGAGTCTGGATACGGATTGTCGGGTAAGAATAAAGCTCTGTCCGTTTATCTGAATACTTCTTCCCTGAGTAGGCTTCACACCATACAAATGCTTTAACAGCCAAGGACTTTTAAGGTAGGTTTTATCTAAACTAAATTCACTGGTGTGATTAATAAATATGCCGGATACAGACATAAAAATAATCCATAGGATTAAAGTTAAACCTAATCGTTTATGCCACTTCCAGCAAAAAGCACGAAATTTAGATAAAGTCCGTTGCATCTTAATTAATTTGACCGTTCAGATATAAGGCAGCTCGCGCACTCGCAGTGACTGCATTAACGGATAAAGTAGCACCTGAAATCCCATCAATATTTTGTGATAACTCAAGCTTTGAAGATAAGCTAACGCCGTTAAACTGATTGGTGAAAAATGGATATTTTACTTCCCAGCCCCGTGACTCTCTAAAGGCTAGAATGCTAACGTTATTGATTTGATTATCTTTAACCACGATGCCAATCGTAATGGGTTTTTCTTTCCCGATTTCGTTAAATATCCAGGCCGAGGTATTGTCTGTTTTCCAGTATTTGACCCTAAGTGTATGGATCTGACGGTGATAAATCTCACCTAAGGCTTTTTTGGTTTCAGCATTAAGCCACAAACTCTGTACTTTTGGTACACTTGTAAAATGCTGATTTAAAAAATCAGTATTTGACAGGTAAGTTTGTGAAACACTACCAAAACAGACAAAAATCAATAAAAACAGAGTGTATTTCAAAAATTTATGCCCTTTTTATAAGAAATGGGGTGCTAAAAGCACCCCATTTTAAATTCTATTGATATTTGTTCAAGTGTTTAATCTCAGCCTTAATTAGAAAGACCAGCCAACACCTAAGTTTAAGACGCTAGAATCATCGCCAGCTTTAGATTGCTTGCCAATGTCTGCCTTAAATACGACTTTTGGATGTAACCAGTAGTTAACCCCAATTTCATTATAACTGACTTCAGTATCAGCGCTGTTACCGGCTTCATTATCCCAGCTGCTATGGCGGGCAAATACACCGACTTCAGGCGTTAACTTGTAGCCAGCTTCAACGAAATAGCCTGATTGTTCATCTAAACCTTCAGCTTTAAAATCATCACCGTCAATATCCCAACGAGCATATAAAGCTTTCACAGTTAAATCACCTGTTTGGTAAACCGCGTGTGTTTCTAATAAAGTGGCTGCAGATTCCATATCTGTATCCGCTTTATTTTGTTTTAAATCGTTTTGATACTGTAATGAAGCAGCTAATTCTAAACCAGCAACCGCAGTATATTTGATGCGACCTGTCGCTGCCCAGTCATTTGCAACTGCTTTAGCAGATTTTTGACGGCCACCACGGATTTTAGCAGCTTCTTCTAAATGTAAACCACTGTGCACAGCAAAGTTATATGAAACGCCTGGCGCTAATTCACCTAGTACCTGGGCACCCGTCTCCCACCAAGTTGTTGGGATAATATTTTTTTCAACGTTATTACGCTCTACACCATAAAAAGTATCAGGTTCATGCGTTTCATTTAAAATACCTACCGGTACTAAAAATAGACCAGCCTGAGCTTTGTGTTGCTGCGCGAAGTCCCATTCAATGTAAGCCTGTTCAAGTTCAACTTCACCCGGAGCACCATCGCCCGCTAAACTGTGTTCTAATTCAAATTCTGATACAAAACGAACTGATTCAGTAAACTCTTTACCTATGTAAAGCACATATCTATGAGCATCTACCTGATCATCTTTACCATCTGTAAAATAGTGATTGAAATGATGCTCACCATACCCACCAATGCTCACGCCTGATAAAGCGTTTGCAGAAGCATTAGCTGAGCCTGATTCTAAAGCGGTTGCCAAAGATTCTAACTTTTGTTCAGTCTGTTTTAACTGGGCTTTTAATTCGTTGATTTCTGCTTGTTGTTTTGAAGCTACTTCGTCATTTTGAGCAAAAGCCTGACCAGATAAAGCTGCACCAATAACTGCTGCGCTGATAAGTGTGTGTTTAAACATAGTTCCTCAGTGTTCTTTTTAATCATTTTAAAAGGACCACTCATTTTGAAGTACAAGGTGAGTGTATTCCGGTATTAACAAATGCGTTAGTTTTTTCAAATAACGATAAAAACTAACGCAATAGCAATTACGGGCAACAAGAATAATGTAAATAACAATAGTTATCAATTGTAATAATTAAAATAAATTAATACCTAATATAATTATTCCTTATGAAACCTAATTCTGGGTGATAAAAGCATTTTAATTTCAGTAATTTATAACGAATTTAATTCAACGGATATAGAGGTATGACCAGAGTTCACTTGGTATCCAGTTGCAATGTTGCAATCAATAAATTTGCTTAATTGTATTATTAATAAAATTTATTGATTCATAGCCAGTCTCATCGACTGAGGGTAAATCAAAATGAGGAAACTCAATTTTAGAATAATCAAACTGAGTCAGAATATGGCTAATACAGTTCAAACGCGCACGCTTTTTATCATCTGCCGGTACAATGTGCCATGGGCTTATTGCGCTGGAAGTAGCTTGCATCATCTCAACTTTAGCCTGGGTATATTCCACCCATTTTGCACGGGCTTTTAAATCCATATCACTGAACTTCCACCGTTTAAGCGGATCAGTCAAGCGTTTGTGAAACCGTTTTTCCTGCTCTTTTGGAGATACAGATAACCAATACTTAAGCAAGACAATGCCGGATTCCATCAGCATAGATTCAAACGCCGGGCAATTTTTTAAAAAGTTTTGGTATTCGTCATCGCTGCAAAACCCCATGACTTTTTCAACACCAGCCCGGTTATACCAGCTGCGGTCAAATACACTCATTTCTCCGGCAGCCGGTAAATGTGCAACATAACGTTGAAAGTACCATTGCGTTTTTTCACGGTCACTGGGTTTATCTAACGCAACCACTTTGACATGTCGTGGATTAAGACGCTCTGTGATGGCTTTAATAATACCACCTTTGCCGGAGGCATCTCTCCCTTCAAATAAGATCACGACTTTAAACCCTTGTTGCTGGATCCAATACTGAAGTTTGACTAACTCTATTTGCAATTCCCGTAAATGAAATAAATATGCTTGTTTGTTCATTAGGACAAGATAAGACGTGTATTTTATTTAACTCTAGTCGATTAACGAAAAATGACAATCAAATGGGTTGAATTGATAAACCATAAGCAGGGCGATTACCTGCTTATGGTAATAAGACAAACATTCACTACTAACCTCAGCTACGCATAAGAACAGTTGAAGTAAAATTGGACTTTAATTTTTTAAATATAACCACAATCTTGTTTATTTTGCGTTCCAATGTGGATAGTTTTTCGTCTATCAAGGCATTTTTGTGTACCTAATAGCGAGCTATTAGTAAGAAAAATAACGCTGAGAGGCGGAAAAATAGACTCGTTGGGCAATTTTTATTATGCGCAGCTGAGGTTATCTAGTTCAGGCTTGGGCTGGCAATCTATCCAAGCGCGCGGGAGGAATCGTGTCGTCAAATATTAGGAGTTAATCAGGTGAATGATACATTAACAACTGTGACTATTCTTTATTATACAGAGGGATCTCTTGAGATAAATCATGAAGTAAAATCCTACCCTAAAAGCAAAAATGGAAGAGTTATTATTCCTGAAGAATTTAAAGTTGGAAAATCAATTATCGCGGTATGTTTGGGCGAAGTTATGATTTTAAATAAGTTTGGTGACAGGGTTATGTCAGTAGATACCGAATTTAAAGATATTTAATGTGTGCAAGTTGTATTAGTTCGGGCTAGCTCTAAACTAATACAACTTTATTTTCATTTAAAACTGAATGGGACGACGTTTGGCTTTTTGCGCGGTTTTAGGTTTATTACTTTCAATCTGACGCAGTTGTTTAATGCGTTCAACTTCTATTTTGTTCTCAGCGCTTTGATCAGCATCCGGCGCCAGTTCAACCTGATAACTCTGGCCGTCAAATTCCAGTATATCTCCGGATAGTATTTTTTTTCGCTTTTGTGTTTCAATCTGCCCGTTTAATTTAATTAAACCTTCAGAAATAACAATTTTGGCTTCTCCGCCACCATAGACGAGCGCTTCTAACTTGAGCAACTTATATAGTTCGATAGGCTGCTGGTTTATTTGAATCACATTCATAATTTTTGGGCTTCTGAAAAAATTTAAAAATATTTTAAATTGCTTTGAACTTAATGCAATGGGCCTGAGTCTATAAATATAACTTAAGTTGCTTAAAGCCTTACTTTTCAGAGTATTTTAAGTCGTTTAGGTGAAAGTGTGTTAAATGTTATCCTTGTTGTATCTCCCTTGTACCGCTGTTTGAAATTTTCATTCAGCGGTTTTTTTTTGCCCTGATTTTTTACCCCAGTATTTAAATTAATTTGGAACTTAACTGAATCGCCAGAGTCTATTTAGATGTGTGTTAAGTATAACCTGTGTTATATCTCCCTTGTTACCGCCGTATGACATTGTCATACGGCGTTTTTTTTATCCGCAAACCTGATTTCTGCCAGCAGATTTGGCTGTATATAATCTCGCGTCAGCTCGCTTAAATAAAATATTGCAGCTAACTTGTGCAGCTTCATCGTTTAAACTGGCAACGCCTGAACTCATAGTTATGGTCAAACCCAATGCAATTTTATGCCATGGGTAGGTTTCAATATTGTTTCTGATTCGACCGGCAGCCTGCAAGGCAGTTTGTTTATCAGTCTTTGGCATAAGGATAACTAACTCTTCTCCACCAATGCGTGCGGCTATATCATCTTCCCTGATACTGGATTGTAAAATCTGTGCAACTTGTTTGAGTACCTGATCGCCAATTTGATGTGAGTATTCATCATTTACTTTTTTAAAGTGATCAATATCGCACAGAATAAGGCTGAGGTCGGTATGGGCTACCCTGGCCTCTTTCAACAGGGTTTCAAATGCATCATTAAAATATCTGCGGTTAGCCAGCTCGGTTAATTCGTCTGTATAACTCAGTTTTTCTAGGCTTCTAGCTTGTTCACTGATAATCTGGTGAGAATTTTCCAGCTCGTTAAACTGGTCAGTCAGGCGAGCGGACATTTGGTCGAATTGATTTGCCAGCAAGCTGATTTCATCTTTTCCGGGCATTTTTAAATCGCTCGGATTCGGGTTGTCAGCAAGATTCTGAGTCGCGCGAATTAGCCTTTTTAAGCGGGTTTGAATTGAGCGTGTTAATAAATATCCAATACTGCTTGCGAATAACACGGCAATTAAAGCTGAAATTAACAAGCTATCCGTCAGGGTCTGCAAATATGTATTGTCTTTTTCACTGAGTTTAATGTCACCGCTGGCCAGCGCGTAACCCAATAATTCTCCACGGTGAACTAAAGGCTCAGCTTCAGAGAGTTCATTTTGATTAATTAATTGTCCGGCCTGGTAATGATAAAACGGCAAGACAACAAAACCGGCTGGATTGGTTAATACAAATCTTAAATTATCTGAAGCCAGTGGAGATGAAAAATCGGGTCTGCCGGAATCTAATCCTCGCAGATGCGCCGGTGGTCGTTTGGGCGCTATTTGACGCCGGTTATGTCTGTCTGGTTGAAATCTGGATTGGTAATATTTAATCGCACCTTCGCGGGTGTTCCAGTTCTCTGAAGACTTTTTAAATTCGAGCAATGCTTGAGTGAAATTTTGGAAATGACGGTTTTTTGCCTGCTCAATAAACCTATTTTCGACCATATGGGGCGTGATGACTAAAATAACCAAAATAGAAGCTACACTCGCGATTATGGTGACGAGCATTATTTTAAAGCGAAGTGAATGTGAAAACACCATAGGGATTCTTCTTATTGATGGGTTTGTGAATTCTGATGCTGTGTTGGCACTCAGCTAAAATGCAGAACCGGGTTGTGTTAAAAATGCTATTTCTTCGGCGCTCGATTGTCTGCCCAGTATGTCATTTCTGTGCGGATAGCGGTTAAACCGATCGATTATTTTTTTATGTTTTATCTCAAACTCTAAATTGACCGGGTTGCCAAGCCGGGTATAAAGTTCTACGGCGGTTTGATGAATCAGTTTGGACTCACTGTGCATAAATGGCATATATAAAAATGCGCGTTTCTGCTCGCTGAGTTGGGTATCTATTCCTTTTCGAATCGCTTCTTGTGCCAATACCAGAGCAAGTCCGTCAAAAGCAAATGCTTTAGCTGTATCGCGATAAATATTGCGCGAAAATTGATCTAATAAAATGATTTCTGCCAAAGCGCCTTCTGGAGATTGCCGCCAGTGTTCCAGCTCACCCTGACTCGCCTGGAGGTGTAAGAACTCAAATTTTTGCCGGATAAGCTTGTCTAATTCAGTATTTTTGATAAACCATTGTTTTTGCTCTAACTGATTAAACCAAAAATCGATAACGCTTTGGTACATAACAATTACCTGATTATAGTTAGGCCTGCTCGGCAGGCCTGGTTTGTATTTAATTTTTTGTTAAAAACTAAAATGGTGCTGGAAAATCGCGTAGTACATCCGCAATTTGTTTCAGGCTTTCATCAGATAGTTCAACTTTAAAGGCATCAATGTCTTCTTTTAGCTGCGTCATTGAAGTTGCTCCTATAATGGTAGAGGTTACACCATCAACCTGTTTACACCAGGCCAAGGCTAACTGGCTGGGCGTAATATTATTTTGCTCTGCAATTTGCATATAGCGACTAACCGCCTGATGTGTGCACTCAGTATCTCTGAACAAGCCATTTCGCTGAGCATGGCACCAACGACTGCCTTGTGGCCGGGTGCCATTTAAATATTTACCCGATAAAACACCGCCAGCCAGGGGTGACCAGGGCAGGTAAGCAACGTCCTGATGAACACAATTTTCAATTAAATAAGGCCAGTCTTTGGTATGCAATAAATTAAATTCATTTTGAATTGAGGTAACACGAGCAAGATTATGTTCTTCACTTAATTTTACATACTGATTAATGCCCCATGGCGTGTCATCTGATAAACCCAAGTGACGGATTTTCCCCTGCTTAATGGCATTATCCACAGACTGTAAAATATCCAGCATACCGGCTGTTTGTTGTTCACCGTCTACATCGGTAAATGAGATATGACCCGGATGGTGTTTGCCAAAATGCGGTGACGTACGGTTTGGCCAGTGCAGCTGAAATAAATCTATATAGTCAGTTTGCAGGCGCTTAAGAGAAGCATCGATGGCCTGAGTCACAGTTTTACCGGTTATATCCGCACCATTTCTGACATAAGGTAAACCGTTACCGGCTATTTTGCTGGCTAAAATAAATTCATCCCGCCTGTTTTGATTGCCAGCAAGCCAGTTACCGATAATGGTTTCTGTACCACCATAGGTTTTTTCATTTGGTGGTACCGGGTACATTTCAGCCGTATCAATAAAGTTAATGCCTTGATCGAGCGCATATTCAATTTGTTCGTTGGCTTCTTGCTGGGTATTTTGATTGCCCCAGGTCATAGTGCCTAAACAAATTTCAGAAACAGAAAGGCCGCTAGTGCCTAATTTGTTGTATTTCATTATGATTCCTCAACTTGAGACTGTTTATTGAAATTACTTGAGTTGTCTGGTGATTTCAATCCCTAAACGTTTGGCCAATCTGACTAAATTCGCTCTGTCTGTACCCAGCGTTCGGGCCGTTGCGCTCCAATTCATTTGATTGTCGAGTAAGGATTGTTTTATTAACGCTGACTGAAATTCTTCTGTCGCCTGTTTTAAATTAGTTTGACTATTTTTCCCCTGTATCTTAGGTGACGGCTTACTTGGCGGTGGGGGAGGTGAGTCGTTTTGATTGAGCAACTGAAAATCTTCAGTGGCTATTTTTATGATATCTTGATGACTTTTGCTGCGAGCACTTAGGGCAGCCCGACTTATCACGTGCTCTAATTCTCGGATGTTACCGGGCCAGTGGTAATGTGTTAACGTTTGGGTGACGTCTTCGGCCAATACCAGTTGGGTAATACCGAGTTTTCGGCGTACCTGCTCAACAAAATAGCCCAACAGGAGCGGAATATCTGCTTTACGCTCTCTTAGTGGCGGTACCTGAATAGGCAATACTGAAAGCCGGTGAAATAAATCTGCTCTGAAGCGACCCTGTTCTACTTCATCTTTTAAACGACGATTGGTGGCGGCGATTACTCTGACATCTAATAATTCGGTTTTATCCTGTCCAACTGGCTGAATTTCATTATTTTGCAACACTCTGAGCAGCTTGCTTTGCACACTTAGTGGCAGCTCTCCTATTTCATCTAAAAAAATGGTGCCCTGATTGGCCAAGCTGAATTTACCGGTTCTGTGTTTGTCCGCACCCGTAAACGCGCCTTTTACATGGCCAAAGAGTTCACTTTCAATCAGGTTTTCCGGTAAAGCTGCACAATTTACATAAACGAGTGGCCCTTTAGCCCGATTTGATTGCATATGCAGGGTACGTGCAACTAATTCTTTACCCACACCGGTTTCACCTTCAATCAATATTGTGAAATCGGATGGCGCAGATAGTTTTATTGTGTGTTTAAGCGCTTGCATAGTCGGGGCTTCACCGATTAACTCACCGCCATCTTTCGTTAATGCTTCACGGGTTAGCTCAGTGACGACTTGCTGGTTATGAGCCGATAATGCTTCTAATTGCTGAATCAAAATGGCAGTTTTTAAGGTCGCGGCTGACATTGAGCTAATCAGACTTAAGGTGTGTTGGGCAATATCATCAAATGCTTTCGGTTGCATTGAATCCAGTGTCAGTATACCGAGTAGCTGATTATCTGCCAGTAGTGGCATGCCCATGCAGGCATGTACCGGTAAATTGCCACCTTGAGCGAGTAGCATGCCATCATAGGGATCCGGTAAGTGACAATGATGCGGGAATCTGACAGGCGTCTGCGATGCACAAATTTCAGCAAATCTGGGATGCTCATCAATGATAAATCTGCGCCCCAATACTTCTTGTGTTAATCCTTGCTGTGCGATTGGTTTGAGTTGGTTACCCTGACACTTTTGCAATACCACAGCATCATTTTGAATGGTTTGACAAATTATGCTCAACAAGCGCTCAAATCGGTTGGCACTGGTTAAACTATTACTTAAATCGAGCGCCAGTTTTAGCAAACTGGAAGGCGAGATATCCGGCATAGATGCACCCTGATAAGTATTTTTTGTAACACTAACATATAAACCTAATTAGGTCTATTTGACTCTTTAATGTGTGTCATTTTGACTCTTTTTGTGAGGTGTTTATTTTTTATTTTTTGTAAAACCTATTAAATACAAATGGTTAAATAATTGGCTTTAAGATTGCTATACAAAACCTACTGAATGTAACCATGAGTGTTTTGTTGATATGTCAAAAGCAAAAATTCCTTTGATGCAAATTGAAGAGCCCCTTCCCGATACTCAACCCTGTCGTTTCCCGGCTGGTTTTATCCATCACCCGTTTTGGGATTTAGCCTTTCGGCCAATGTTTTTATTGGCATCAATATTCTCAATCGTCAGTTTATTGATTTGGATTGCTTCAATAAACGGTATTTGGGTATATACCGCAAGTGCTCAATTGCCAGCACTGCTTTGGCACGTGCATGAAATGATTTTTGGATTTGCATTGGCAATCGCGGTCGGTTTTTTATTAACCGCAGTGCAAACCTGGACCGGGCAGCGCAGTTTGCATGGTATTGGTTTAATTGTTTTAACAGCAAGCTGGTTAGTTGCCAGAGTGGCTTTGTGGCTTAATCAGCCCTTTTGGTTATTACTAGGCAGCGCTTGTCAGCTTATCTGGTGGGGCGTTGCGATTTATCATTTTGCCCGCCTCATAGTTAAAGCCGGACAAAAGCGACAATTTATTTTTATTGTTCTGATGAGCTTTATTGCCTTGTTTAATATGACCTTTTTATTGAGTGCCTGGCTTGGTCACAGTGAACTGGCTTTGCATTTAGCGCGAACTGCCATTTTATTATTTGCGGTTATTATCAGTGTTCTGGCGGGTCGGGTTATTCCATTTTTTACCGGCAGGGGGGCTGCCCAGTATCTTGAATCGAAAAACCTCAAGATTAAAAAGACAGACAAGCTGGATAGCATGATTTTTATCACCAGCGTTCTGGCGGCTGGTATTTATTTTCTCAGTTTTGTATTTGCGCTGGCGGTTGCGCCTGCGATTGTATTTCTTCTGCTGGCCGGTTTGCATCTGATTCGCCTGATGCATTGGCATAGCTGGCAAACTCGAAACGTGCCTTTACTTTGGTCGCTTCACTTGAGTTATTTGGCTCTGGCGATTGGCACAGCCGGACTGGGGTTGAGCTATTTTATTGATAGCTTACGGTTTGCTGATGCGCTGCACATTATTACGCTTGGCGCTATCGGAGCTATGATTCTGGCAATGATGGCTCGAGTTTCTCTGGGACATACAGGTAGGGCATTAAATGCTCATTTTCTGATGAGCATTGCTTTTGTGCTTGTTTTTTTTGCGGTTATCGCACGTTTTGTTTTTGCTGTTTTACAGGAATATTTATGGGCGTGGAATCTAAGTGCGCTGCTGTGGATGGTAAGTTTTGCTATTTTTGTTGTGATTTATTTACCTGTTTTAGTGCGCGCCCGCTTATCCGGATTAAATTGTTAACTGAGGCGGTTTAATGTTATCTGAACAAGAAATTCAATTAATAAAAAGTACAGTACCAGTCTTAGAAAGCGGGTGTACTGATATCACAGCGCATTTTTACAAAAGAATGTTTTTGTATAGCTAAATTAATATAAATTGAATTGTCTGTGATGGCTCTGATACTCGCAATTTGTAATGATTTAGCTATATAACCGGAATTAAAACATGTTTTTAATTTGAGTAATCAGGCATCTGGTCGTCAGCCTGCGGCCTTGTTCAATACGATTCTGGCTTATGCACAACATATTGAAAATTTGGATGTATTAAAAGCGGCAGTGAGTCGAATTGCACAAGAACATACCAGCTTAAATATTCAGGCTGAGCATTATCCGATTGTCGGACATCACCTCATCAAAACTTTTCGCGAACTGACCGGAGCGTTATTTACCGCAGAACTGGAATCCTGTGATTTTGCTCTCTGCTGGCGTTCGCTCAACGCCGATGTAATCTATGCTGGAGTATTTAGCCAGGATAGGTTATTCGTAAACTATTTATAATTTGCATACCGACCTTTAGTGAAATCAGGCACAATCAACGTAGATTGTGCCTTTTAGTTTTAGAACTTAAATTCAAAACCTAAGTTAAGTCCTTTGTCCAGAGTGATATTCGGACCGTTTTCCAAGTTAGCTTTCAGGTAACGGTACCCAACATAAACACTGCCGTTTGGTAAAAGTTGGTAGTTAGCACGTACTGACAAGTCGGTTTGATAGTCAAAGTCATCACTCATCAAAATCCCCGGAGCGTAAAAAAACTGCCCTTGGAAAGAGATAGCCGGGTTTCTTGGCAATGTGTAACCTGCTTGTCCGCCTAATGCGAATGCCTGTACTGTCTCATCATAAATATCTGAGATATACGCGCGACCGCCTAAACCGGCCGTTAGATTTGGCTGACCCTGGATAGGTCCAGCCATCAAGCCCGTTAAGTTAAATACACTGACATCATCATCTGTACCTATGGCCGCTGCTGAAAGCTGAACGTCCTGAACTAATCTGTCTGAGCCTATTTCTACTTTAAATGCATCATTGCTTAAATCTGCAGTTAAAAAACTTGCTGATGCTGGTAATGCTAATGCAGTTAATAAAGTGGCGAGTGATTTATTTAAATGTTTCATAATCTATCCTTACAAGACGCTGTTGCGTATATGAAAAAGAAAAACAGTAAAATACGATTGAAAACAGCTTGCATGTTAATCATAAAAATCCCTAAGTAAAGCGATTCCCGTGACTTCTTGAAGGTGCTGTGAACCGTTATGCAAATTTATTTCGATACTGAGAGTTAGCGGGAACTTATTAGATGACCTTGTTTAATCAAGACCAGACTATCCTGCTGAGCGACCAGCTGAGCGGATAAATTGCGCGGTGATCGTAACCAACTCAGCTGCGAATATTGATTTAATTTGCCCTGAATGATGAGTAGCTCTTGTGACGGATTGTTTTCAGTGACCGGATAACACTGACCTTTGGGCCATTTTATTAAACTGGTTTTTTCTGAACGGTATGTATGTAAGGGCAGTATTTGAAATCCATCAGCTGCTTGCTGCCAGTTTGCATCTTGTGTTTGAATGCTGAGCTGTTTGTTATCACCCGCCTGAAATTGACAAAGTTTTACAAAAACCACGCAGCCGGTTTTGCTAAAAGGTGCATGCTGACTACCATCTGGGTTTCGGATATAAGTACCGGCAGGGTAATCTCCGTTTTCGTCACTGAAAATACCCTCTAATACCAGTATTTCTTCTCCCTGTGGATGCTGATGTGGCTTAAAACAGGTACCGGCTTGGTATTGAACTATGCTGGTAGCATGGCCTTGTTCGGCTTTTGCTCTGGCCAGAGGTTTTCGCATGACGCCTTTTGCCGGACTGTTAACCCAAGTTTGTTGTTGCGTATTAATAATGACAGTCTGGTCAAAATCCATATTTAACATTGAGCAAGCCTTTAAAAATTTGAGTTTAAATTGCATTATACTCAATTAACGAAAAACATCCGAGTTAAAACATGATTCGAGTTCAAACCCAAGATTTTAATGTCGCTGAAGAGTATGCTGCATTAACCCGCGAAAATCAGACCGATGGCGCCATTGTCTTTTTTGTTGGCTCAGTGCGCGATTTTAATCAAAATAGCCAAATAACCAGTTTGACACTGGAGCATTACCCGGCAATGACAGATAAAGTATTGAATGAGTTAGAAATTCAAGCAAAAGCGCGCTGGCCGGTTAACCGGGTTGCTATTGTTCACCGGGTTGGAAAGCTGGAACTGGGGGAGCAAATTGTATTTGTTGGTGTCAGCAGTGCTCACCGACAGGCTGCTTTTGACGCTGCACAATTTATTATGGATACGTTAAAAACGACAGCTCCCTTTTGGAAAAAAGAGGCAACCCCAGCTGGTGAGCACTGGGTCGATGCAAAAGATTCAGATGAGCAGGCAGTTAAAAACTGGGATAAGTAATCTGTCTTCTTGCTCGCATATTCAGGTACATCGCGTATAATATGCGGCAAATCTAGCTTACAGGAGAATTTCATGCGTCCAAGTGGTCGAACAGCCAGTCAAATCCGTCCTATCTCTATCACTCGAAACTTTACAGCTCATGCTGAAGGTTCTGTTTTAGTTGAATTTGGCGATACCAAAGTTATTTGTACGGCCAGTGCAACTGAAGGTGTGCCAAGATTTATGAAAGGTAAAGGCGAAGGCTGGATTACAGCTGAATATGGCATGTTACCCCGTTCTACACATACCCGTTGTGACCGTGAAGCCGCGCGCGGTAAACAAGGTGGCCGAACGCTTGAAATTCAACGTTTAATTGGTCGCTCACTACGTGCAGCGGTTGATTTAAAAGCCTTAGGTGAATATACGATTACACTTGATTGTGATGTGATTCAGGCTGATGGCGGCACCCGAACGGCATCGATTACCGGTGCCTGCGTTGCATTAGTGGATGCATTAACTCATCTGCGAGCTAAAGGTTCATTAAAAACCAATCCACTTAAACATATGATTGCTGCAATTTCAGTGGGTGTTTATAAAGGTGAAGCGATTGCTGATTTAGAGTATTTGGAAGACTGTGACGCTGAAACCGATATGAATGTGGTGATGACTGAAACGGGTAAGTTGATTGAAGTGCAGGGGACAGCCGAAGGCGAACCTTTCAGCTTTGAAGAAATGAACGAAATGTTGGAATATGCACGCCATGCCATTCGTGAAATTACTGATATTCAAAAAGCCGCTTTAGCTTAACAGGAACCCGGAGATTTTAATGCAAGCTTATCAAAAAGAGTTTATCGAATTTGCCTTATCACGCGGTGTTCTTAAATTTGGTGAATTTACACTAAAATCAGGTCGCGTTAGCCCTTATTTTTTTAATGCCGGTTTATTTAAAACCGGTGGCGATCTGGCAAAACTCGGTCAGTTTTATGCAGCGGCGCTGCAGGATGCGGGCGTTGAATATGACTTATTATTTGGCCCAGCTTATAAAGGTATTCCTATTGCGACCGCCACGGCTGTTGCTTTAGCTGATAAATATGAAAAAGACGTACCTTATTGTTTTAACCGCAAAGAGAAAAAAGATCACGGCGAAGGTGGTCAACTGGTTGGTTCTGAATTAACTGGAAAAATCATGCTGGTAGACGATGTGATTACCGCAGGTACGGCAATCCGTGAGTCTATGGAAATCATTAAAGCAAATAATGCGGATTTAACCGGTGTCTTAATTGCTTTAGATCGTCAGGAAAAAGGCAAAGGTGAACTTTCGGCCATTCAGGAAGTTGAAAGAGATTTTGGTACTCAGGTTATTTCGATTATTAAACTAACCGACTTAATTGCCTATTTAGAGCAGGCGGGTGATAAAAACGCTGAGCTTGAAAAGGTTCAGGCGTACCGTCAGGCTTATGGTATTGCTTAATTAAACCTTATCAGCTTAGCGATAAAAAAGACGGAGTGAATGTAGATTCACTCCGTCTTTTTTAGTTTTATTGCCAACTGGCCAGTAAAACGCCCAGACTTAACCGACTTACCTTGTGGCGATAATCAATTAAAGACTCTCCATAGCCATATGAATATTGTACAAAGCCTTTAAAACCAATCTTTTTGATTGGGAATGCCCAATTCAGTTCAAGGTAACCCTTATTACCGTCTGTTTTTAAATTATTACGAATTGTGCTCGAAAACAGGTGACGATTCATTTTGTACCCTGTAAATAGCTCAAAATGACCCATATAATCATCAGTTTGTTTATACCGGGTTGAAATGTCATCATCAGGCATGCGTATCCAGGGTTTAAATGAAACGGTTAAATTATCACGAGCAAATGTCCAGTTAAACATTAAACGGTTCCAACCCAGTGACAGATTACTTGAACGACCATTGGATTGATGATTAAAAGAGATCGCAAAACTTTTTAATGGCAGATTAAACAAAATACCTTCTTCATTGTGAATGTAGTCCTGCTGCCAGATTAATTCCGGTTCATAGGTATTTTCTCTAAAGGGTTTGGATGCATCCCTGTTATAGAGCTGCCAGAATGACGTTTGTGTATAAGCAAAGCTAACCGAGTCATGCGGCAAGACTAAGTCAGAAAAAATGGGCAAGCGAAAACTAATTTGCAGTTTGAGCTCCAGGTTATCTATATCCACATCATCTTCTTTACTGTTAAATAACAGTTTGGGATCGTAATAATTATTACTGTTATGATAACTGACTGGCAGCACATAATTTGAATGGTACGGCTGTATACCTAGCTTTTCGCTGAAATAATCCGAATCTAGTTCTGTTTTTATTTTATCACTATGGCTATCGTAACAAGCCAGCCTCTGGCTTGCAGATTCAATCTCACTACAGTTTTCTATGGCCTCTCCATGGCTGTTTAATGACACTAGCATGCATATTGCACCTGTCCAGCCTGCTTTCATAGGCACCTCTTGGTAATTTAAATGATTATATTTAAGTGGGGTGTATTAAGCGCTTATATTCTTCACTGGAGCACAAAACCTTGGGCTAATTTAGTGTACAGTTTAATTAAACTATAGCTAAGCATGTTTAAATTGCTAATTTTAAAGGTTAATTTTCTAAATCCAACGCGAGTTCTTAAATTTAAAGTCTTGGATTATTAAAGTGCTATAAAAATAAGGGGTGGAATCCTGGTACTTTTCTAAATGGGCTATTCGTTTTAGTGAGTTGTTTCGCGATTGTATTTTTATCAATGAAAACGCAAAGGGCAGTATTAGGCCGACAAACTAAGCATAACGGGTGAATTGGATTTCACTCGGATGGTAGCTTTGATGATAAAAGCGCTGGATTTTTAATGCTCTGGCGTTAATTGTTTGATCCCTTTGCGCTATATTTAAAGACTCTGTTTGAGCCAAGGTTTGTTTAGGCTCAAATTGAGGTACAGGCTCAGCGTTAACCAGGGTATTAAGCTGATTATCTGTATTATTTTGATTAGTTGACGGCTCTGAAGTTTGATTAAATACCCCGGCAACAGAGTTATTCTGAGTTATATTTTGTGCGGGTTGAAGTGACTCTGCGTTAGTCACTGGGCCTGAATTTTCTATTTGAGCTGGCTGAGTTACACTAGACTCAGATGACTGTTCTTTTAATAGTTCAGCTCTGGCTTCAGTGGCTTTCTGACTGGCCTCATTTGCGACTTTTCTATCTGCTGAAGATGGCTCTGCCGGCGCGAGTGCCGCGCGTTTTACCTGCTCCATTTTTTGAATCGTGGCTTGAGGATCACCGGCAACTTTTGCTACATCAATTTGCACTTCCCCTTCAACTGCATAATTTTTACCGTCACTGCCGCGTTCAAATTCGTATTGAGGCGCGCCAGCATACTGACCGCCAATATTTGCATGGGCTTGTTCGTGTGTTCTGACTTCCTGATCTCTTGCTTTTAGCTCGGTCAGTGCTTTTTCTTCGCGTGCTTGGGCCTCTGAATTTTGCTCAGACTGTGATGAATTTTCGTTAGACGGGTTGGATTGCTCCTGGCTGGTAAATTCTTTACCGCGGTTTTCCTGATCTTCAGTGGCATCCTGACCACTTTGCTCTGCTAAATTCGGATCCGTTAGTTCGGTATCTTGTCTGTGCGTATTTTTAACTTGCTCTGGTTTTGAAAAGTCATAGGTCAGGGCTATCGTTAAACCCCGTTTAGTCGTTTTTTCGTTTTCAGAACCTGTCGCAGACTCGCCCGGGGGGTGTTCGTTTTCAGCTGCCTGACTAACGGCCTCACGTGATAAAGCCTCTTTGCGTGCCGCTTCTGTATGCGGGTTTGCAAAGTTCAGATTCAGATTAACCGGAAACTGAGTGACTATATTCATTTATTCGTATTCGCCGATAAATTGGTTACATCAGACTTTAATATCAATAATACTGCCAATGGTTTCATTGGCAGTTTGCAATGCTTTTATATTCGCACTGGCTTCTAACTGATTTTGATTCAAATCGATTAGATTGTCTGTTACTTCCTGCTGTCTGTCTTGCTCGGCCTGTGCATTTAGCTGGTCTTGCTGTTCAGCATTATTTGCACGATCTGCATTTTCCTGTTCAGCAAGATCGGTTTGTGCGTTTTGCTCTTCTTCGGCTGCCGTGGGTAAGCTCCTGCTGGCAATCTCCTGAGCGTTTTGGCTGATCCCCTGACTAGCTTGATTCAGGCCATAGACGCTGGAGTTGAATGCTGATTGAATATCCACAATGCCTCCGGTTGGTTAATTTAAATTGAGCTTAATTATTAACCAATTTGGTTGAAATTGAAAGCTGTTGTATTAAACCTAGTATTTGCTAATTACTGAATTCTGCCAACATAGCTTGACTAAATTGCGTTGCATGCGAAATAAAAGGGGCATGAGATGCTTTAGCAAAAGTGATTTGTTTTGCTTCTGGCTGTAACTGAGCAATTGCGTCAGCTGCTTTTATTGGAACCAAGCTATCGAGTTTGCCATAAAAGCGGATTGTCGGAGTTTGAATTTTATTCAGCTCAGCCCTTAAATCCGCCTGCGCTAATATGTTAAGACCGGCCGCTAATACAGGCTCACAAGGGGTCTGATATTGCATTAATAAATTTTTTAGTTGTTTTACGTCCTGGCGTGCCGTATCGCTGCCCATTGCTTGAATCGCTAAAAAACGTTCAATGGTTTTATGGTAATCATTTGCCAGCTGTTGCTGAAAGGTGGTTAAAACCTCTGGTTTTATGCCTCTCCATTCTAATTCCGCCTGAAACTTGGGGGTCGAAGCCAGACAAACTAAATGTGTTAATGTTTGTGGCTGATGAATGGCTATATGTTGAGCGACCAGTCCGCCTAACGACCAGCCCAATAAGATACCAGGTTGTTTTATCTGGTTGGCAATTTGTTCACTGATATTTGCTAAACTATACTCAGACGGATAGGTTTGATGAGAATCACCGTAGCCGGGTAAATCAAGTAAATGAATATTAAACAGCGATTCTATTTGTGATAACAGGGGTTGCCAAACCGCTTTATTCATCCCCCAGCCGTGAATTAAATATAGGTTGTGTTTTGCCATAACTGATTGCCGCTGCCTCTGGCTGCTTATTCAAAGGATTGTGAAATGATCAGTTTACCACATGTAAAAGCTTCGTCATTGGCTTTTACTCGATGTTATTTATGCGATACGCTGACCAACCCCGGCTTTTCTTTATGTGCGTTTTGTATGCATTCAATATTGCATTCAGAGGTAAATCTGAACTGGCAGGATATATTATTAAGGCCGGATGCTTGTCGTATGTTAAAGACTCGTTCGCTCAGTCACTTATATTGTCTATTTGAATATCAGAATCCGCTAGATCTTATGATTGCGCAAATGAAGTATCATTCTAGCAATATTGCAAAAAATAGCCTGAAACAGCTGATTCAGGCTGAGCCGGTCAATCCTACTTTAATTTCGCCTGCCGATTGTCTGGTCCCAGTGCCTTTGCATTGGTTTAAATATTATTTGCGTGGATTTAACCAGGCAGATTGGCTGGCCGATGTATTGTCAGCCCGCCTTAAAATAACGAGGTTTAAAGGGGGACGGCGGGTCAGGTTTACCCATCAGCAAGCGAGTTTAAGTGGCCAGCGTCGAATTCGAAATCTTAACAATGCATTCAGAATTCAAAGTCAGTTATCGATTAAAAATAAACATGTTCTGCTGGTGGATGATGTTGTGACAACCGGTACGACACTTGAAGCTCTGGCTCAAACATTTTTAAATGCGGGCGCCGCTCGAGTATCAGCAATCTGCCTTTGCTGGGCTAAGCTCAATTAATCTAAGCCCAACTTAATTAATCAAGGTCAGCGATACATTGTCTATCCATCCCCATGAATTGGCCGTTTCGTCTATATTAAAAGCTATCGTTAATTGGTTATTTGCGACCTGAATGTCTGCCTGATAGCTTTGCCAGTTAAGCCAGCCGGTATTGTTTATTTGGGTTTCTCTTACTTGTTCAGCACTGGATAAGTGCAATACCGAAGCGGATTGACCTAAACTTTCCCCCATGATCATCGCACTAACCCGGTAATGTCCATTCTCCAGACCAGAAATGGTTTGACTCAAAGTGCCGTTGAAATCACTGTCTGCCCAGTAGGTTACGGCTTTATTACCTTCATATACACCTGCTTCACCAATAGAAAACAGTCCGCTCTTGCTCGATTGCCACGGAGTGAGTTCATTGGATTCAAACCCTGCGTTCACTAACTTTTCAGTTTCAAGTAATACGGTTAGTTCAACTTGGACTGATTCGCCGGTATCCAGTTGCCCACTTATCAGATATTTACCTGCTGCATTTGTGAGGACCTGGCTTGTATCTCCCCAAGCAATCGTGCGGCTTTCTATTTTGTGTGTATTATAGATGAGCGTAATTTTATCAGGCATATTTAATTGAGTATTGGCTGCGTCGACTGTGATGACGACAGGTTCAATCGAATCAATTATCGGTGAGGAAACCGGGTTGGTTGCAGATACTTTCCAAAAGACATCGAGTGAATCCAGTACTTTGCCCTGATAGTCAAACATGGCCTGGTTTTCCCAGCCGTTTGATTGTCCGTTAACCCAGCCGGCGCCTTCTTTACCTAGCCAGGCTGGCTCCCAATAAAATAAACCTAAGCCTTTTTCATCAGGCACTTGGGCAAGGCGTTCAATAATATCTCGGATAACGGTTGCTTGTCCCTGAGGTGTTGCTCTATAGCCGCTTTCATCTGCGCTGGCTTGTGAAAAAATATTGTTACCTTCGTCCGGACCTTGTTCTGTCGTAAAGCCGTAGGCGGTTTCGGCAATGACAATTGGCTTATTATATTTTTGGCTGAGTGCATTTATGTTTGCAGATAAGTTTTCCATGCTACCATGCCAATAAGGATAATAAGACGCGCCGATAATATCGTAGTCAAGTTCGGCAGCTGTGAATGCATCAAAAGCATAATTAAAGATGCCGCTATTACCGCCTTCTGCAAGATGCAGCATAATTTTACAGTCTTGTCCGGCTAAGGCTTCAACAGCGCGGGTTGCGGCGATACCTTGTTGGATTAAACTCGTAGCACCCGCACTGCCTATATCTTGCCCGTGGGGGAAAACCAGACCGCCATTAATTTCATTGCCTATCTGAACCATATCTGGAAATACACCATCAAGGCGAAGATTATTCAGCGTATCGTAGGTAAACTGATAAAGTGCCTGTTCAGTCTCTGTCTGAGTTAAATCTTGCCAGGCTTTGGGAATGTATTGTTGTCCAGGATGCGCCCAGAAATCACTGTAATGAAAGTCGAGTAATAGTTTAAACCCCAGCGCTTTAGCTCTTTTTGCTAAAGTCAGTGTGGTTTGGTAATCATTCGTGCCACCGCCAACCGCACCTTCAATGGATTGGCCATTGTTAACTTCATCAACCCAGTAAACATTATAAGGGTCGTTCCAAAGCCTCAATCTAATCCAATTTATACCGTGTTCGGCAAGAATGTCCAAAACATCTTTTTGCTGGTTGTTTTCATCAAAAAAAACACCACCATTTTGTTCAACCTCAAGTAAGGTTGAAATATCCACACCTTTAATAAAATTGTCTGCTAATCCGCTAACGGGTTGAACGTAGAGGCTTGAATCTATGTGATTTGGTTCTGTTATTTCAGACTCGCCCTGCAAATCAAGTTCGGCTTGGCAGCCAGTTAAGCTTACTGTTATCGCGAGCAGGCCTGTTTGTAATATTAACCTGAAATGCCATCTGTGAAGTGCTATCATTTTTGAATCCCTTTAGTGCTTTGTTGTAATTGTGTTACTTATAGCACTCAAGTTAAACGTTTACCAATTTATTTCTTTTTAATATTTTTATTTATCTTTATGTTGTTGATATTTGGTTATTTATTTTTGGTAAGGCTTTTCCGGTTTTTGTTGGAAGCACTAAATTCAGATTGACCTGAATTTAGTGACTAAAATTAATCAGGTGTGAAAAGAAAATGCTGTTATCAAATAATTTGGCTGTATTAAACCAGTAACCCCTAAACAAAGGATTAAAAGTAAATGCGATAACCTGGCCCTTACCGAGTTTATATGCGGTTAACGCTGTTGTATCTGAAATCAGCTTTTGATTGGCATAGCTTGTATAACCGGCAAGCAGAGGGGACTTTTCAAATACAGCTATGTCATGAAAAGGTGTACCAGCCTGTAGCAACATGACTCTGTCATTTTGAAAAACCGTTAATTGATTATCTTTCATTCCAATGGCAATCGGGTGGCTTAAATCCAGTTTTGTTTTAAATGCGGTCCCTGAAATCATGCGTTGAGCCAGATAATGCTCTTGTTCCTGATATGAGTAATCGTCCGAAGCAAAAGCGAGTTCCATATCCCTTTGAGACAAAAAATCATTGGCAATAAGCCCTTTTTGACTGGCCCACAAGGTTGCCCGTTTTAGTGTAATTAAGGTGCCGCCTTGTTTTAACCACAGCTTGAGCTGCGTCAAAAAGCTTTTAGGCAAACTCGTGTAGTCACCACTGGTTAAAATGAGATGGGTATAATTTGTTAGCTCCAGTGTGGTCGCATTACTGATGTTTAATTTATTCAGTGGTAAAGCCAGTTGGCTATCAAAGTGATGCCAAATTTCACCCACTTCAAAATGTGATACAGAATCACCCACTAAAATAGCTGCTTTTGGCTGTGTCAGTTTTACCTGAAATGCACTGCCTAAATCTGGTCCCTTCGGCGTTTTTAAACTGGTGATATTATAAAACTCCGAGCTATGCTGAGAAAGGAGTTGATTCAATTCCTGACGTAAACTTTCAGTATTTTCAGCTTTTAAAATTATCAGGCTGCCTGGCGGTAATGCATGTTCACCTTGATCTGTGAGTACGCTGATAGATTTTTCCGCCACTCTGACGGTTAAGCCTTTTTTGAGCAACTGACTCAGTAATTTGTTTGAATCTAAAGAGTGGGTATTAATGGCCCATGCATTTGCACTGTCGAGCATATTTCCAGATGTTTTCGACACTATTTGTTCAGCGGTTTTCCATTGATTGTCAGCAACCTTCACACCAAAAATATTACGCCCGACGGCTGCGTATTTTATGCCATATGCCAGCGCCATATTCCAGTTGGTTACATCATAAAAAACGGAGTCATTAAATTCAGTTTGCTCACTGAAAATACTTTTAATCAGTTTGTATTGAGCCTGATTAAACGGAATCCAAAAGCTAGTTTCTTTTGGGTAAAGCTGATCATCAATTTTGTAATCAGAAGTTAACCGATAAGCTTTTATTTGGTGGAAGTCGAGTAACGTTAGAAAAGGTCGCAACTGATTCGAATGAGCGGACTCTTTAATTAAATAACCTGAGAATTTATCGGATTTAGCTTGTTCAATCGATTGTTTAAAAAAGTTTTGCTGATAATTTAGTAGATCAATTCGTTTTGCGTTCGCGGCTCTGATAATAGAGAAGATACCACTGAGCTGATTTTCTATTGTTTTTGCAAAACTTAATTCACCAAACTGGGTTTCTATGACTTGCCCCAGACTGCCTGCCTGTTCGAGTAAGATCCCGATTCCGCCCTGAATATCCGGGTAAGTGGATGCTTTACCAATATAAAAATCATCGAATCTTTCTTCACTGAAATACAATTTGTCTTCTTTATCAAATTGCTCAACGGTAAATTGAGTGAGCGCTCGAGTCAGTTCAATATTCTCATTCGGCGTTAATGGATTGGTTCTGTCTGGCACACCGGGTTGAAAGAAATAGCTGTGATCAGACTGCATTTCATGAAAGTCAGCTAACAGATTAGGTTTCCATTCATGATACTGACGTATTTTAGCCTGTGATTCAATTTGACTGAGCGGTAGCCAGTCTCTGTTCAAATCAAAATAATAATGATTTCCGCGGGCGCTGGGCCAGGGTTCATTATGGGATGCATCTTGCCTGTCGGCAGGTGGATATAAGCTGTAATTACGGTTTGCCCAAGTTGCAAACGCATCATAGCCGTCCGGGTTTGCTATTGTATCAAATAATATAACGGTATTGTCCAACCAGCTTTGAATACTTGCATCCTGACTGTTAATCAACTGATAAATTGCTTTAATGGCGGCATGAGTTCCGCTGGGTTCATTGCCGTGGGCTGAGAAACTCAACCAGATAATGGCTGGCATGGTTTGCGTATTTAACGGGGTTGCAAACGGATTGTTAAGTTGTTCGTGGCGAATCCGAATGGCATCCAGCTGGTCGATATTTTGTTTTGAGGAGACCAGAGTTAAGTTGAGTCCTCTGCCTTCATGGCTCATGCCATAAGGCATACGTTTAATTTTGGCATTGTTTTGAGCCAGATAATTAAGATATTGCTCTATCTGATCATATCGTAAATGTTGTTCACCTATTTTTTTATTAAAAAACTGGTCAGGTGAAATCAGTGTACTGGCTGACGCGGTAACTATAATGCTTTGGAAAATAAGAAGAATGAAAATCGATAAGCAACGCATCAATTGAACAACTCCGACAGGTTATAAAGACCGGATAACTATATCATACAAAGCCTGCAGAGGCAGAGACACATGATTAAAATACTTAGCTGATGTGAGTGAATGTGATGCCCGTCAGGCAAAATTTAAGCTGTGTTTATTTTAAAATATAAAGATTGTGATTAATTGTTGCCAAACAACTAGTTTTTAGTCGGTTTTATCAATCTCGGCTAATGAAATTTTCAGTTCAACCTTTTTTGTTGGTCGAGATCAGAGTATTATATATTAATTCCGAGTAAATTAGTCAGGTACTTTGTATGAGCGAAACTCAAACCCTAGTTACTATTTCTGAATCAGCGCAAGCACATTTTGCAAAATTGCTTGAAAGTCAGGATTCTGGTACCCAAATTCGAATTTTTGTTGTGAATCCAGGTACACCTAATGCTGAGTGTGGCGTATCTTATTGTCCGGCAGATGCCATCGAAGAGAAAGACATTATTGTTGAGTTTGATGCGTTCAATGCTGTTGTTGACCCTGAAAGTGAACCGTATTTAGAAGATGCATCGATCGATTTTGTAACCGATCAAATGGGATCTCAACTGACATTAAAAGCGCCTAATGCAAAAATGCGTAAAGTGTCAGAAAATGCGCCTTTACGCGAGCGCATCGAATACGTATTAGTTAGTACTATTAACCCGCAACTGGCTAACCATGGTGGTAAAGTCAGTCTGGTTGAATTAACCGAAGATGGTATTGCCGTATTAGAATTTGGCGGCGGCTGTAATGGTTGCTCTATGGTCGATGTCACTTTAAAAGAAGGCATTGAAAAACAGTTAATAGAACAATTTGAAGGTGAATTAACCGGTGTTAAAGATGTGACTGAACATCAGGCTGGCGCACATTCATACTATTAATTTTTAAATCCTTCTATGCAAGAGCCACAATCAAGACTCGAAAAACTAGGAAGTGCGCCAGATAAGAGCTGGCGCATTTTTATTCAGGGGTTAATTGGTTTTTGGCTCAGTGCTGCAGTCGTCTGGTTCAGTCTGGACTATGCGCCTTTCTATTTTTATATCGCAATTGTCTTGCTGATTATCGCATTTACTTATGCGGTCTGGGGTTATATTGGTATTTTTGCCAATCGCTGGCTCAGACTCAAGATTCAGCGCGAGCAATATAGCCGGGTATTTTCCGATAAAGAGTAATCCCTCTGGTTATCATCATGGCATGCAAAGCCAGCCATAATGCATGATTGGCCTGGTATGTATCAGACTGTAGGGTTAAATCGGCCAGATACCACACCGGAAAAAATACACAAAATACAGAGACCGCCATGCTATTTCGCATGGTTTTACTGGCAGCCAAGCCGATAAAAATACCATCTAATAAAAAGCAGCCCGCCGCAGTTAATGGTAAAAAAACTATGTATATCAGATAAGACTGAGCGACGCTTCGAATCGCATGTAAATCTGTCATCAGGTTAATGATCGAGTGTCCAAATATAGCGAATATCAAACAATAAAAAACAGCAAATAAAAATGTGAAAAGGCTACAAGCTTTTAAAGTTTGTTTAAGCTGGTTTTTTTGTTTTGCGCCATAATGTTTGCCGACTAAAACCTCAGCTGCGTATGCAATGCCGTCTAAACCCAGTGAAATCAGCATCATAAAATTCATTAAAACCGCATTAGCGGCGACCACCTCTACACCTAAGCGGGCTCCCTGAAAGGTAATAAAAAGTAATGCGGCCTGCAAAATTAGAGTTCGTAATAAAATATCACGGTTTACCAGCATAAAAGGTTTGATTTTCTGCCAGTTAAAACTTTGTTTAAACTGGACAAGCACTGATTTTAGCATCAAAGGTTTGGCGAATATCAATAAACAGAACAACCCCAGATATTCAGCAGTCAAACTCGCAAATGCGACGCCTTTGACAGCAAAATTGAACTGATATACCAATAATAAGTCCAACAGGACATTGGTCAGGTTCATCATGATTTGAACCCACATGATTTGTTTTGCTTTGCCCTGAGCAAGCAACCAGCCAATTAAAACCAGATTAAATAAGCTGGCGGGGATTGCCCAAATTCTGATAGTGAAATAATCGGTTGCACTTTGGCTGGTGAGCGTATCGGTTTGTGCATACCAAAGACCCAGTTTAAGATAAGGGCTTTGCAGGCATAAGATAAATGCGGCAGCGAGCAGAGCAACCGTTAAGGCTTGTCTTAATAATATATTGGTCTGGGTTTTGGCGTTTGCCTGTACACTGGCCTGTGAGGTTAAGCCCGTGACAGACATGCGTAAAAACCCGAATATCCAAACGGCAACCGTAATCAACATGCCTGATATTGTCACCCCGGCTAATAGGTGAGGCTCAGGTAAATGACCTAATACACTGGTATCCACAATCCCCAAAAGCGGTGTGGTAATATTTGAAATAATCATAGGAATGGCAATTGCTAAAATTGCACGGAGTTGACTAGATGAAACTTTGGAAAACATGCTTTTATTGTTTTGCCTTAATGGGTTTATTAAATTTTAACAGAGTTGCGCTTGCACAGGAAAAAACAACTGAATCTGGAATCTCAGATAATCAGCTGATTGTTCTACAATACCACCATGTTGCGGAGGATACACCGGGCATTACCAGTATCAGGCCGAAAGCTTTTATTAGCCATTTAAATTATTTAGCTGACAACGGATTCAATATTGTTGATTTACCTGAGGCCATTCAAAAAATAAAAACCGGAGAATCACTTCCAGATCATGCTGTTGCGATCACTTTTGATGATGGTTATTTAAACCTGATTGATTTTGCTTTACCTGAGCTTGAAAAACGAGGTTGGCCAGCAACTATTTTTGTTAATCCCGGGTTATTAGAAAAACATAGCTCCCATTATTTATCCTGGCAACAATTAAAGACCTGGCAGAAAAAAGGCATGGCTATCGCCAATCATGGCTGGCAACATGATTATTGGATCAGACAACCCAAAGATATCTCAGCGCAAGATTGGCAAGACAGAATTAAACAATCTATTTTATCTACCGAAAAAGCGATAGAACATCATTTGGGTCATTCCCCCAAATTGGTCGCATTTCCATACGGTGAATATGATGACTGGTTAACTGACTGGCTAAAGGCACAGAATCTAATCGCATTTGGACAACAAAGTGGCGTTGTTGCCCGTTATTCAGATTTTGCTGCATTGCCCAGATTTCCTGCTTCCGGTCAATATGCTAACCTGCAAACACTGGCGGTTAAATTAAAAAGTAAAGCTTTGCCCGTTGACTACAATACACTGCCCAGTCCGTTAGTGCAGGATAAAAAGAACCCGCCAGAACTCAGGCTAACCTGGCTAACTCAATTTAATGCTGATCAATTTGCCTGTTATGTAACTGCGCAGCCTAAAGCACAAACAGAACATACCACACAATACACGACTGTGGTTGCCGTTGAAAAGCTCAATTCCGGTCGTTCAAGATACAACTGTACATTGCCGCGAACGGATGGTAGTGGTGACTATTATTGGTTTTCTCAGCCTTGGTTAGTTCAACATTAATCTGGACAGTCTTAAATGCTTTTATATTTAAGACGCTTGCTTGCTGACTACAGTTTATCTATTTTATTAGATATCTTTATGTGACTAATAAATATGGAGTTTTTCTGTCTCGTGTGGTGATTTAAAAAATGAATAAATATTGATAGCTGATTGTGTCGCTTTAGGCTAAATTAATGTCATTATTCACCTGCCTTTGCCATCCCTCATGGCATTATTTAGGAAACATGATGACAGACTTAATCGCTATCTTGCTGCTAATCCTGATCAGCGCTGTTTTTGCGATGTCAGAAATTGCGATGGCCGCTGCACGCAAAATTAAATTGGTTGTAAAAGCCGAAGAGGGCAGTCAAAAAGCCAAAGCGGTATTATTGCTTCAGGAAAATCCGGGGGCGTTTTTTGCGATGATTCAAATTGCATTGAATGCTATTGCCATTTTAGGTGGTATTGTCGGTGAAGCTGCGCTCACACCTTATATTGAAGGCATTATTAGCCACATTTATCAAGGTCAGTACTTGGATACGGTTAGCTTTGTTGTGTCATTTGTTAGTTTAACTGCGTTATTTATTTTATTTGCTGATCTGTTACCTAAACGAATAGCCATGATAATGCCGGAAACGGTCGCTACTTTTTTTGTAACACCTATGCGCTGGATTACACTAGTACTGACCCCGTTTGTCATTATTTTTAATAGTTTGACGAATTTATTATTAGCGTTATTTAAATTACCGACGGAAAGAGAAGATATAGTTACCACCGAAGATATAGTTGCAACAATGGAAGCGGGTGCCGAACATGGCAGCTTGCAGCAGCAGGAATATCAGTTAATTGAAAATGTATTTGAGCTGGAAAACCGGACTTTGGCCAGTGTGATGACACCCAGAGATCAAATTATCGCGTTTGCGATAGATGAAACCAGTGACGAAATTACCCAAAAAATAATCGATACTCCGCATAATCATTTTTTGGTTTGCAAAGAGAATTTAGATAGTTTAATTGGTATTGTCGACTGCAAAGACATATTAAGGCAGGTTTTAAAAGGCGAAGCGGCGCAAATCAGCAAAGAGATGTTAGATACGGATGTGTTTTATTTACCCGAATCTTTAAATCTGTCGGATGCGTTAAATGCTTTTAAAGTCGCCTCTCAACCGTGCGCGCTTGTAGTGAATGAATATGGCGTTATAGTGGGTCTGGTTACTGTGAAGGATTTACTCAGCAGTTTTATGGCTCAGTTAATTACCCCACCGGATGAAGAGGCTATTATCAAAAGAGATAATCATTCATGGCTAATTGATGGCTTAACCCCGATTGCTGAAGTATGCAAAGAGTTGGATATTGAGTCTTTCCCAGAGAGAAACCAGTACGAAACGCTGGCCGGGTTTATTTTATACAAACTTAAAAAATTACCTAAAAAAACCGATTTTGTGATTTATGCAGGGTATAAATTTGAAGTCATAGATTTACAAAATGTCAGAATTGAACAAGTCTTAGTGACAATCATTGAATAAAACAACAGGGAACAGGCGTTATGGAAGATGGCATCAAATACAATGAATGTGATATTGATAAAAAACAAGAAGATGGGCAATACTCGGATTTACCGGCTACCTTGTTAATTTTAATTGCCCTGGTACAAGGATTACTCTTGTTGCTATTACATCAGGCAATAGAGCTGGATTTCTGGCCTAAGCAGTCGCCTCACTGGTTATTTTGTTTTTATAGTATGGCTTTTAGTGCACCGCTTTTATACCTTTTAACACTAAAGTGCCAGCAAGACTTTTGGCAGGTTAGCCGCTGGATTGTCCCGTTAAGCTTATTATTGGCCGTATTGGGATTTTATATAGGCTATCAGGCAACGCCGGTTGAGCATATTCGTTATGACAGCCTGTTGTTCTCTTTTATTTTAACCAGCGTATTAGCACTGTTTAAAATACTTTTGTATGTTCAGCATTTTACCAGTGGCGAGTCATTTACTTATCAGCAATTATTTATTCGTTCCTGGCGCAATTTTTTAACGCTTTCACTTTCGCTTACATTTGCGGGAGCAACGTTTGCCGTGCTGATGCTGTGGGCGGCGTTGTTTAAAGCCATCCAGATTGACTTTTTCTATGAAGTTTTCACCGAAGCCTGGTTTTATTATCCGGTGATCGCAATCGCGCATGGTTTTGGCATCATAATGTTTCGCAAGTTGTCTCATATAATTGATGTGATAAAGCGCATTCAGCAAACACTAATGAAGTTTTTATTGGTGTTAATTGTATTTGTAGCCATTATTTTTCTAGTTGGATTATTGATATCCGGGTTAACACCTCTGTGGGATTCAGGTGGTAGCAGTTTAATTTTGTGGATGCAGGCGCTCACTCTATTTTTTGTCAATGCAGTCTATCAAAATCATGCCAGTGACAGGCCTTATACACTCTGGTTACACAGATTTATTTATATAGGTGTTGCCCTGCTACCTATATACAGCTTGATTAGCTTTTATGGCCTGAGTTTGCGTATTGAGCAATATGGCTTAAGTTTAGCGCGTTGTTGGGGCTTGTTAGTTTGGTTTTTATTGGCTTGTTTTTCTGTGGGTTATTTATGGGGCATTATCAAACTTAAAGATCACTGGCTGGCTCAATTAAGTCGGGTCAATGTGGTGATGGGGCTGGTTTTATTGGCATTTATGCTACTGATTAATTCTCCATTACTGGATTTTAGAAAGCTGGTGGTCGCAAGCCAAATGCAGCGACTCGAACAAGGTTTGGTGAAACCTGAAGATTTTGATGTCAGATATTTCAGAAATGAGTTAGCGCGCCCTGGATACATTGCGCTCCAGTCGCTTAAGACCAGTTTCCCGGATCAAACCACATTAGTTGCCAAGATTAACCGTTTATACCATCCGGAAAAATCGGATAGTGCGATTTTATATCAGGATTTTGTAAACAGTATTAAAATAGTCGGTGATGGCAATAACAACACCGGACAAATGACAACCTTGCCGCAAGCGCTGACGAAAAGTATTTTTGCACAGCTTAATCAAAGTGAGTGGCGAATGCTTAATAACCTTGGTTATTATATTTTGCCTGTGGATGCAGATCAGGACGGTCATTTGGATTATTTGTTTATTGAACACAATAAACATAGCCAGCTAATCAGTTTATATTTTTATGATCAGCAAACTTGGCAGCAGGTATCTACACAATACTTTTATTTAAAAGGCGATGAATCGATTGTTTGGTTGGAAAAAATCAAACAAGGTCAGATTGATTTAATTCGGCCACGATGGCCACATATTAAAGTTGGAAACGCAGAGTATCAGCTCAAATAGCGTTTCCAAAACCTCTGAATCCACCTGATTGGCAGGCAGAGCACTGAATTCGATTAATAAACAATCAGGGTTTGGTGCTTTTTTATCTATTTAAATAAAAAATACAAAAAGAAGTGAAATTCTTTAAAAAAAGGGGTTGACGAGTAGGGGGCAGATAAGCATAATACGCGCCACTTGCTGAGAGGCAAGCATCAAGTGGCTACATAGCTCAGCTGGTTAGAGCACAGCACTCATAATGCTGGGGTCGCAGGTTCGATTCCCGCTGTAGCCACCAATAATGCGGACGTGGTGGAATTGGTAGACGCGCTGGATTTAGGTTCCAGTACCGAGAGGTGTGAGAGTTCAAGTCTCTCCGTCCGCACCATTACTGGGGTATCGCCAAGTGGTAAGGCAGCGGGTTTTGATCTCGCCATTCCCAAGTTCGAATCTTGGTACCCCAGCCATTTTCCTCTCTTCAAGTAACCCTTTTGCTGGGGTATCGCCAAGTGGTAAGGCAGCGGGTTTTGATCTCGCCATTCCCAAGTTCGAATCTTGGTACCCCAGCCATTTCTCTTTTTACATCCCAATTTATACTTTTCTTAATTTATAAAACTTTCTATTCTATTACTCTGATTTTAAATTATTTTCTGTTCCTGATTTTGTAAGTTTTATTTTGTGAAACAAACGTTTATGGGCAATTGCCAGTAGCAAGACTAAACTCGATGCTGCCACTATATATCTGAGCTCTATTGCTAATCCCTGATTAAACACTGTGCTGAGCATTTCCAGGCATATCACAAAATAAATGAATCTACGCAATACATGTTCACTGACGATGGTTAACATAAAAGCCCCTAAAGGCGCGCCTATCGCAGCCACTAAGCAAGCAGCCCACCAGCTATTAACAACAAAATCAGACAGGTTGACTGGATTGATAAAAACGAACCAGAGGGATGCGCAAATTGCATTAAATGCCATGAGTACAACTGTACTGGGAATGGCTTCTTTAATTGGATACTTTAAGACATAAACTAGGATAAAAAATAAAACGACATCTGATCCTGATCCCAGATTGGCAGATAAAAAACTGCCCAACAATGCGGTTAAAAATAAGATCAGTCGTTTAAATTTTAATTGGTGCCGACGCGCGTGCAATGTATGGTTGCAAAGCCAGATGACCCAGGCTGTAATTAAAATAAACTCACTAAATGCAAACCTGAGCAGTTCTGCACTTAAATGGGTTTGGCCAATCGCAAATGGCATGACAATAAATGCGGCCGGAAAACAATAAGCTAATAACTCCCAATGAATTTTGATTCTGCGGCTGATTAAAAATAGGCTGGCAAAGCCCATTCCTATTGTTTGAATCGTCAGACTGAAATATTTAGCGTCGATTGCATTAACACCAAATACTTTCGTTAAAACCGGAAAAGCCACAGCGCCACCACCCAGCGGAGTGACACCAGCAACAAATGAGCCGAATATCATAGTCACAGCGGATGACCAGTACCCCTGAAACAAGGTTGAAATTGACTCGGGTTTATTGGCTAATAACCAAAACACTGCAAACCCGGTTAACAGGATTGGATATAGCCAAGTGCGCAGGTTCTTCAGATTCATATTACATGCTTATTTTAATAACAAAATTCGTTGCCTGAGTTGTTTGAGTTTGCATTCTCGGAATGTATTGGCAGCATCTGTATCACCTTGTTTAGCGAAAAATAAGCTACGGCAATAAGATTCTATATACTGCTGATAATATTTATTGGCTCTTTTAAATTCATACACCGCTGAATTAGCCTGAGGACCTTTACTCTGTGATGCCAGCTTTTCTTCTGCCTGTAAAACCCAGGATTCATATTCACGTTCCACCTGTTTCACTGCTTCATCCAGACAAATGGAATAAGCCGTCGCATGGGTTGATCTTTGTTTGCAGCTGTCCAGTAAAGGTGTAGAAACCGAATCAGCCATAGCGCTGAAACCAGTAAAAGTGAATAACAAGCCAAGCAAGGCTTTTAAATACATCTTCATTGAGATATCTCTAGTCAATTTTTCCGAGCGCCTGTTTTAAAACAAGCTGCTTGACGGGTTTTATATATTCAACGCCGGACATGGCTTGATTACGCAACCAGCCCAGCACAGGATTTTTATTTTTAAATGCGAAAAAGACAAGATCCATCATGCCACTCATAGCTTGCACGTCCAGATTTCTCTGCAAGCTATAACCTATGAAGGTTTTTGTTGATTGTAACCGATTGAGGTTATTTTGCTCAGTTTTTATTAATTTCACCAGCTTTGCAATATCACGAATCCCCAGGTTGACCCCCTGACCGGCTAGCGGATGAATCGTATGTGCCGCATCTCCGACTAGTATCACGCCTTGTTTTTGGGTGTCAAATACTGACATTTTTTGTAGCGGAAAACTTGCAGACTCAAGCAACTCAAATTCAGCTAATTTGCCTTTAAACCAGGTTTTAAGTTGTTTTTGTTGCTCATTTAAAGGCTGCTTTGCCAGCGTTTGCGCTTGCGCCTGTGTTCGATAAACAATTAAATTAGCGTACTCTTTTTGAAGTGGTAAAAAAGCAATGGCACCGGCTTGGTCAAATGTTTGCCATGTCTGCTCCATATTGGGTGTTTGCTCCAGTTTTACCAGCGCACTGTAACAAGCTTGCGGATATTGCCATCCATGACTTGGAAAGTGGCACAACTGACGAATTTTGGAATGAGCGCCATCCGCTGCAATGATCAATTGAGTCTTAACCTGCTCACCTGTACTAAAGGTTAGCTGCCAGTGATCCTTTATAAATTTGCAGGACTGAATTTGAGCTTCTATCACCGGAAACGGATTTTGTTTAAGTGCTGCAGCCTGTAAGTGGGCGTTTTCAACAAAACAGCCTAAATTGTCCAGCATTAAATCTTTAGCATAAAAATGGCATTCACTTTTCGCTTTTTCATTGACACTGAGTTGCTGATAATAGCGCAGCCGTTCCGGATTTAAATGCTGCCAGATTTGTTGTTCATTTAACCAGTCAACCGACCCTTTACTGATGGAAGAAACTCTAATTTCGGGTTGTTCCTGTGTATCGTCAAATACAGGTATTTGTTTATCTATCAATAAAATATCGAGCCGGGTATCAGCCAGAGCGGCTGCCATGCTGGCACCTACCATACCTGCACCTACAATAATAATGTCGTAATCTTGGTTTAAGTGATTTGGCTGAGTCATGGATTACCTGTAAAACCGGAAAAATTTTTACTCTATGATAGCTTTTGCAGTAGGCATACGGCAATAAAGCGTTTGTTTTATTTGAAGAAAACTTGAGCCGGGTTAATTAACCTCAGCTGCACATAATAAAAATTGCCCAACGAGTCTATCTTTCCGCCTCTCAGCGTTATTTTTCTTACTAATAGCTCGCTATTAGGTACACAAAAATGCCTTTATAGACGAAAAACTATCCACATTGGAACGTAAAATAAACAAGATTGTGGTTATATTTAGAAAATTAAATCCCAATTTTACTTCAACTATTTTTATACGCAGCTGAGGTTAATTAATGTCGATGAAGTGATTGTAATAAACGGTCCATTGCACGATAACCAAGTGCCTGCGCCAGGTGCGTTCTGCTAATTTGAATCTCTTCTTTTAAATCGGCTATCGTACGCGCCACTTTTAATATTCTGTGGTATGCGCGAATAGAGAGCCCTAACTTGTCAATTGCGGTTTCCAGAAAGTCCGCATCCAGTTGGGACAGAGGGCAATACAAATCTAATTCTCGGTTACTTAACTCTGAATTTAGCTTGTTTTGGCGTTTATTCTGAAGGGTTTGGGCTTTAATGACACGCTCGCGAATTAGTTGGCTGGGTTCACCTCTATCCTGATTCTGAGACAATGCGCCTTTGGCTAAACGGCTAACCTCAATTTGTAAATCGATTCTGTCTAAAAATGGACCTGATAATTTATTCAGGTATCTGAGTATCTGGTCAGGCGTTGAACGCATTTTATCATCGTTATAGTGGCCGCACGGTGAAGGGTTAAGAGCCGCTATCAGTTGAAATTTGGCTGGGTAATCGACCTGTCTGGCAGCCCGGCTAATGGTCACTTGGCCAGATTCTAAAGGCTCGCGCAGGACATCCAGAACTTTGCGATCAAACTCAGGTAATTCAGCTATACACTCTAAACAGACATATGTATAGACATGCCTTGGTGCCAATTAGAGCATACATCACAGGCGCGTTTAGTAATGTCTATAGTTTTCACCAATTTCATTAAATAAATAGGCTGATTTAGTCTTCATTACCTTATTCGCACGATCTCATATTTGATCTTACAGTTTTGATGAATAAGAACTTTCGATACCCACCAAAAGTGCACTTAGAAACATGCCTTAACTCGATTCAAAGCCATCATTTACCAAGTAACCCGATCACGAATAGGAGCTGTTTTTGGTAGCGGAGAAATTGCTGAAGACTACATACTAGCATTAAAAGAGAGACAAACCGCAGCCTATGCCAATACCTAAATCCTGTTCATGAATAAATGGTGGTAGTTAATTGGCTTATCAATTTTTTGGGCGATTAAATCTTGTGGAATTTGCGAGTTGATTTATCTATCAGTTTTATCAATGGCCAGATTCAAAGTCAGAGTTGATGTCTTTATTAGGTCAATTTGGAACTGTTAATTAAAATTTTAGCTTGGCTATCAAACTCAGGTTTTTCAACAATATTATGGTACCCATAGGTATTACTGTAATGGTAAATTCCGTTTTTCAACACAAAATTGCAGTAGTAGCTAAGTCCATTAATTGCCAATATAGGTTTGGTTTTGCAGTTATTAAAGAATTCAGCTATACATATTACTCTCCCACAATTACAGACATAAGCTGGAGAATAACCCGAATCTTTGTCTCGCCTCGAACCGTAATATTCGTGATTTCCAGCAGTATAAGTGATGGGTAGTTCAGGGCTTATAAGTTTAGTACCCAATCAATACCTTGAGATTTCACGTCATCCATAATGCCGTCTGCAAGAATCAGAACCTCTAATTCCGGAGAGAATTTTAAAACCGGCAAGTTTTTGCCTTGCAAAACACCCTAAATGAACGTCTGAAATGGCGTTTAAAACAATAGAGTCTTTCATTTATTAAAAGCTTTAACTTAAGTTTACTTGGAAGCCAATTTATTTTTTAATGCCGTAATTAGCTCAAGTTTTTCTGACTCCGATAACGCTTCGATTAGGCAATTAAGCTCAGCGGAATTATCCGAATCACAAAAAAAGTATGCCAGCGGAACATTGAGTTCTTTGGCCATACGCCTTAGCGTCTTGATGTCTGGAGTGTGACGCCCTTTCTCGTAATGATTCACGCGGCTGCTCGCAGAGCCGATATCCATCCCAATTCTGATACCCAATTCTTTTTGAGTAAGCATGGCATGGTTGCGCGCTTTTTTAATTCGTTCTGGAATTGGGCTAAATGTGGAATCCAAAAAATCATTCTTGTTGTAAACCTTAAGTAACTTAGATTTTCTAAGTTTATAATAATAAAGTATACTTAGGAATCCTAAGTTTTAGTTAAATCATCTTTATAAAACATGCCTTTAAAATTAAATGAAACAATGAAAATACTGTTAGTCGAAAATGAGCTAAATAACTTTTCAATGATTGAAATTCGAGATGCATATCAAAAAGCATTTCCTTCGGATAAATCATCGGGGGAAATCAGAAAATACTTATATCGACAGCTATATCGTTTGAAAACAGAAGGTTATTTGAAGACTGAGGGAGATGAAAACTCTCAAAATATTGTCTACAGCAAAACAGATTTATTTGAACTCGTTGAGCAAACAAGCACTGTGAAACATACCAAAAAATCAAGAGAAATCATAAACTTGGAAAGTGACTTAATTCAACTTGAAGTAGACTTATCCGCGTCGATAGCTGAGGCTGAAGAATACAATAAATATATCTCATTATATCCACATCATAAATCGTTAATTATGCCAAGATTAAAAGCTACAAGGGAAAAAAGCTCTAGCTTATTAGGTAAAGTTGCGGCCGCCAAAGGATTTATTGATGTACTTTCTAGCAGTGACATTATTCGATGATATTGAGACGCTGGCAAGCTCAATGCGTTACATCTGCATTACAATATTTTGCACATAGTGAGCACTTTTTGTGCCTAGCAACACCCGGCTCCGGCAAAACACTTATGTCGGCGATTCTTGCTAAAAATTTACTAGATAGAGGATTAATTGACTTCGTAATCTGCTTTTCGCCAAGTGTCATGACTTCGGAAGGAATTAAAGCAACTTATGAATCAGTTTTAAATAGAAGAATGGCCGGAAAAATGGGCGATGTTGGTTGCTCACTTACATATCAAGGAATGCTTCACTTAAACTCGGAGTTCTGGGCGTTACTAAAAAATAATCGAGTGTTTGTTGTATTTGATGAGATACATCACTGTGCAGGAGATGAACCAAATAATGCAAATGCTTGGGGTAAGGCTATTCTTGAAAATATTAAAGGATATGCCAGTTATACCCTTGCGTTATCGGGTACACCTTGGCGCTCTGATTCTATACCAATCACCCTCTCTGATTATTCGGATGGAAATGGAAAGATTAATTGTAATCACGTTTACGGGCTATCGCAGGCAATTGCTGATAGTGTCTGTCGAAAACCAAATATTGTTTTAGTCGACAATACCAAAATTACAGTTACTCAAGGAGCTAGTAAACAAACCTATAAAAGTTTTGCCGATGCTTTAGAGCAAAAAGCCATCCACTACCAAGAATTGATTAACCATGAGCAGGCTGTATTGTACCTGTTAAATAAGAGTGCTCTAAAATTAAATGAGCTACGAAAAGAAAATTCAAAAGCAGCAGGTCTGATAGTAGCGGCAAGTGTTGAGCATGCTTACTTTATACAAAAGCTAATGCAAGACAAACTTAAACAAGAAGCAGTTGTAGTTACATACAAGCAATCAAATTCAAAAGATCTTATTGAATCGTTTAAATACACTGAGCTTAAGTGGATTATTAGTGTGGGGATGATTTCAGAAGGGACAGATATACCTAGACTGCAAGTTTGCTGTCACTTGAGTTTAGTGAAAACCGAGCTTTATTTTAGACAAGTGTTGGGGCGTGTCCTTAGAGTCACCAATTATTGTAACAATGAAGCGTGGTTGTACACTTTTTCCGAGCAGAATATGCTTGATTTCGCATTAGGTTTAGCAAATGAAATTCCTGATAAACATTCAATTAAATTTGATGATTCAAAGGATCTGGAAGAGGTTTTGATTGAATCCCGGCAGCTTGTAAGTCCTAACCCAAATCAAAACGTAGATACTTCAAAGCGTAAGACAGACAGTAAAGCTCGAAGTTCAGTGATGCAGATTGATAAATCAAAAGGGATTTCAGACCATGTTTTTAAAAGTAAAGGCGATTTAAGTGCGATAAGTAGCCTAGGGAATTTTAGAGAAAAAATCATCGCTACATATCAATCAGCTATTTAGATTGCGCATACTTAAAAAGCTAAAAATGGTATCGGGGAAATCTTAGGCTTACCAGAATAAATAGTAAGTTGTATTAGCTTATTGGATCTTACGGTTTAGGCGTAATAGAGTTACCTAGTGGAAAGTTCACACAGTTTAGCCGTTTGATATGGATTTGGATAAACCTGCCGTAACACCAGCATACGATCAGACTAATGGCATATATGGCACCGGAACAACTTTTATTGCCAGCACCAATGTGGCCGAAAGTTGGTGCATGAGAAGAGAATTTCTATCTTCGCAGTACAACACTGCGCGGTAGTCGCATTTACCTGAAATCTATTGCTGATTTTTGACATTATGAACATTTACTTAATTGTAACAGTCAGTTATGTTTAAGCTAGCTATACTAGTAGGGCAATAGAATATGAAAAGGATATTACTCACCTTATTTTTTATTAGTTTCCCAGCAATTTGTGCTCAAACCAAAATACCGGATTATGGTTCTGCTCGGGATAACTGGTTCTGGGACAAATTATATACATTTGGTGGCACTGGTTTTTACTGCTCTATCAAATTCGATGAACAAGGGAAATACATTGATTATAAAGGCAAAGAAAAGAAAATGACCTTAGAGCATGTCTATTCTGCGGATTGGATAGCTGATCACCATCATTGTGACAACCGAAACACCTGTGATATTGAAGCATATAAATTTGCTGAAGCGGATTTACACAACTTATGGCCTACAGACGGCAGTGTTAATTCTTCGCGTAGTAACTACCCCTTTAGAGAAATTCCTGATGAGGTATCTGAAAACAGATATTCTAAGAAAGGCTGTTCAGACTTTGAGCGGTTATACGATGTTAAGCAAGATAAAGTATTAATTGAACCCAGAGATGCGATTAAAGGTAAGATAGCTCGTTCGATGCTGTATATGCACGAAGAATATGGTTTACCTCTGCGTGGAATGCAAGATTTAATGTTAAGTTGGCACAAACAATACCCTGTCGATTTCGAAGAGCTTTGGCGTAATCAGAAAATATATGAACTTCAAGGTACCTACAACATGTGGATTGGTGAAGTTAAGCAATAGGTTACAATATGATGCTTTGAGCAAGATATACGATTATTCAAGCTGAGCTTACTGTTAGTAGTTCGCTGTATTGCGGTTTATTGGGAGGCTGAAACGACCAAATAAGAATAAGCTATAAGTTTTTATTTTTTAAATCAAATGGTTAACATGTTTTTCTGATCGGGTTAGTATCGACGGTACGTGAAAAAATATAATTGCTTAACTGTTAAATATTAGGTTTAATTGACAGATAATAAGCAGTGTTGAAGCAGGAAAAGCTATACAACACCAGGCACCGCAAATGAATTGGCTTGATATTTTAGATTATAAAAAAGCCTATTTTTTCAAAGTAAAGACATAGTTTAAACAAAACCTACTGGCTACATCGAGCAGGTCGTACCTCAGCTCAGTAAGTTAAACTAACACACCAACAGCGTGTCGTAAAAATACTAAAATATTATACTTAAGGAGAGAACTATGTCATTACCAAGGACTTTTGTAGGATTCAGTAGCACCAATCTTAACTATTGGCGCCTGATGCAAGCGTGGAAAGCCAATAAAAAAAATTGATTTCAATTTTGCTAATTGCCAGCTTCAGGCTGAAATTAACTCTGAAAATGAATCTTACATTAAGCGAAAGTGTCGAGAACGAATTGATATGGCAGGAAAATATGTCCTATTAATCGGGCAAGACACTAAAAGTAAACATAAATATGTTCGTTGGGAAGCTGAAGTTGCCATAGAAAAGGGCTGTACGATTATAGGGGTTAATCTAGATGGTTCAAGATCTATGGTTAGAGATACATGCCCTCCTATCATCAGAGATATAGGAGCTATTTTTGTCCCTTTTTCGCCTGCAATTGTAGCTTACGCAATCCAGAATTATAAAATGTATAATGATAACGACAATTATCACTACAAAGATCATGTATACACAAGCTTAGGGTATTAATTATGACTTTAAACGATGAAGATTTTCCAGCATTGTACAATTCTGCGGATAGTGCTTCTTTAAAAGCTCAAAGCGCATATTTTAATGCTCTTAGGTGCTATCTTATACTTTTAATAATAGCTGCTTTCGTCTCATTTTTTTATCCGGCAGATGTATGCGCCGCTATAGTATCTGTTTTGTTATTCCTGATTACTTTGGGTATTTTAATTTGGCTCAAAGTTCAAAAGCCAGAAGATACCTGGTACAACGGAAGGGCTGTGGCAGAATCAGTTAAAACGCGGACGTGGCGTTGGATGATGAAGGCTGAGCCTTACGAATCGGATGGACCAAATGAGCAAGTACAAAAAGAGTTTCTCAATGACCTTAAAGTAATTCTAAATCAAAATAGGTCGTTATCACATGAGCTAGAATGGACTCCCGATTTAGGTGAGGCAATTTCAGGTACAATGATTGATGTTCGATCGCTGCCTTGGGAAAAGCGTCTAGAAGTATATGTTTCAGAAAGAGTTGATAACCAATCCCACTGGTATTCAAAGAAATCTCAACTCAATAAACGTTTAGCAAAACATTGGTTTGTTGTTTCAATAGTTTTGCATTCCTTGGCAATACTATTGCTTCTCTATCGTATTAAGGAACCATCGGCCTCATTACCTATTGTAGTTGTCGCTACTGCTGCGAGTGCGGTTCTTACTTGGGTGCAAGCAAAAAAACATAATGAGCTTAATTCCTCATATGCTTTGGCTGCCCACGAAATTGTCTTGATAAAGGGAGAGTCTGTTTCTGTTACAGAGGAGAGTCATCTATCTGAGTTTATAATCAATAGTGAGTCTGCTTTTTCAAGGGAGCATACACAATGGGTTGCGAGAAAAAACGTATAATCCCCTTTGGACTAAGGCGATCGAAAGGTTACGCCTTTGCTGAGAGCGTTTTGCGTGAATGGAAACTATGTATAGGAAGTTAAATGTTTAATCTGATTGTTAGCGGCGGAGGCTGGAGAGAAAATAGAGATACTTTTCCCCTTGGGCGCACATTCGAGTACACATCTGATGAGCTAGTCGCTCGCTTCAAGCCTAATGGTATCCTTGATTTTGAGTCTTTACAAAATCTCCCCACCCTATTTATGGAGGAGTCTTGGGGTTTGGAGCAACAATACGCGAGAGTCGGAAGAATCATTGAAGTATCTGAATCAGGGGGAAACATATTACTCGAATATTACTATGATCCCGAAATAGCACCAATCTCCAACCAAACCTTAAAGCGGGTTGCAAGTGAGCTTGATATAGCTGATTTTGAGTTCAGCCGTACTCATTGGGCAATAAAAAACCAGAATCTATATCGAGTACTATTACGGCATACGAACTCAAAAAGAAAACAACCTAAAGTCTTTACACTAAACGATCCCGAATATATTGAGCCCCTTTTGGTTTCTGCAATGATGCCGTTCAGCCCACAGTTTGATCATGTCTATGCTGTACTCCAGCAAATATCCGAGCAATATGGCTTGAGGTGTCGTAGAGCCGACGATATCTGGGAAAGTCCAGCTGTAATGCAAGATGTGGTCTCACTGATAGACAAATCACAAATCGTGATTTGTGATTGTACGGGAAGAAATCCAAATGTTTTTTATGAGACGGGCATTGCACATGCTCTTGGTCGAGAAGTTATCTTAATCACACAGGCAGAAAGCGATATTCCGTTTGACCTAAGGCATTTGCGCTACGTCTCGTATCTGAATAATGGTGAAGGTCTAGAGGACTTAAAATTAAAATTAAAACAAAGAATTTCGGCATTAGTGGGAGCGTAAAAATATGTAAGACAACAAATCAATGAACTTCATACATACGGCACCTGACTCGGTAAAACTGTGCTGTTCATTAAAGCGTTATGAGTACAAATTAAGGGGGGAGAACATGAAAATAGATCATTATTCAGTTTACAAAAATAAGGGAGGGCAATGGTGCGTCACATCATCTGTGGAAGTAAAAAAAGAACTTAGATTTGCAACAAAAAAACAAGCAATTGAAGCTGCTCGAAAATTTGCTCGTAAAGGTAAGACAGTCATTGTTCATAGCGAAGAAGGGAAGGTTAATCAAGTTATCGGACTAAAATATAAGCCAGCCATAAAATCAGTTAAGACTAGAAGCAAGTTAAAAACGAAAGATGTCAATCTTGCTATTGCAAAGGCAATAGAATCTTTGACGGTCAAGGGGTAAGTTGTGTCTACTGATTATGAAGCTAGTGTATTTATCAATTGCCCATTTGATAGCCATTTCCAACCGTTATTCGAAGCAATATTGTTTACCGTTTATAAGTGTGGGTTAAAACCAAGGTGCGCCTTAGAGCATGATGATGCTGGAGAAACACGAATCGACAAAATAAATAGCATTATCTATGATTGCAAATATGGTATCCATGATATATCTAGAACTGAACTTGACTCTTTCAATAACCTTCCTCGTTTTAATATGCCTTTAGAGTTAGGATTGTTCTTGGGTTGCAAAAAATTTGCAAAGGGAAAAAGCTCTGAAAAAATAACAATCATATTCGATTCAGAAAAGTACCGTTACATGCAGTTTATTTCTGACATCGCAGGTCAAGACATCAAAACGCATAAAAATAATCCTAAAACCCTCATCCAAAATCTAAGAAGCGGTTTTAACACAAATCTAGGTGGTGGTTTACCAGGCGCTACAGCAATTTACAATGACTACAAAGCTTATCAATCGCTTAAACCAGAAATTAAAAAATTTTTAAATTTGCACGATGATGATGAACTAACGTATTCAGATCACGTTCAAATCATTCAGCAATGGATGCGAATTAATTCATAACAAGTGTATGGTACATAGGGCGGCTATTGGCACCTTGTTGTCTCTATATTTAATGAAAATAATCTGAAGACTTAGTACGAACAATTAAAAATCTGTTTTTATAAAACTTATCTTGCCACCGATTAAGGAATCATTCCCGCATTATTGAATAGAATTCATTTTTCACCGCAGAGTTAATTTTTGTGCGTTTCATAAACTTAAAAAATATTCCCTCGCTATCAAGGGAATATTTTAGCTACTTATGTAGCAGGATACACCTTCTAACGTAATGTTGAACCAATCATAAGATCACAAAATCAAAATAAATATCTATATTTTTCAAATGATTAAAAAATAGGTGTAAATTGAAAACTTCTTGAATCAACTAAGGGGCTTTATATTTTTATTATTTGCCCCTTAAGAGCGGGAAGCGGACTTAATTAAAGTTTACTTGGATGTCTTTTTTGCAAATCAAAACGGTTTAATGTTAGCTTTTTACACAGTTTTATAAGATTGTATATACTTTGTTTATTTCAAATTACAAGGGCGAATTAGAGATGGTTTTAAATTAAAAAGTTTGTTATAACATTGAGAATAAAAGAAAATGGAATTGGTGTAAATGCAAGTTGTAGGTGGCTTTTACAGAGAAACATCTTTAGTGCCAGAAATCGATCAAATGTTTGGCTCTGGAGGTAGGGCTGCGGCTATATTAAGTAAAATTGCAAATGATGTAACACTTCACACATATACCGATAATGATTCAGATATTTCGGAATTTGAAAAAAAGTACTCCGTCAAAGTCAAAAAGTATCAACGAGATAGTCCCATAGTATTTTCATATTTTCATCCTTTATCCACTCCTCATATATTAAAAAGTGAAAATGTTCAGTTGCCAATCAAGGTTAACGGTGAAGTTGTCCTTCGTTTCGGATTTATTGAAGGTGATTCGGTAGTAGATGCAGATAGAGTTGTTTTTGACCCTCAAACATGGAAACAAAAGGCTATTTATTCAATAAATGGATCTAAAGCTAATAACCTAGCCATTGTTCTCAACGAGTTAGAGTTAGCTCACTCGATATCCGCCAATAATCTTATTGCACAAGCACAAGAATTATTGGATCTAAATAAAGCGGAAGCCATCGTAGTAAAAAGGGGAGTTAAGGGATGTTTTGTTCTGGAAAACAATGGAAGTAAGTTTTCAATACCATCATATTTATCAAACAAAGTAACCAAAATAGGCACAGGGGATGTTTTCAGTGCTATTTTTGCTTTTTATTGGGGTGTGAAAAAGGAACTTCCTAACCTTGCTGCGGAATTAGCTTCAAAGCATGTAGCATGCTTCTGCGAATCTGGGGGAATAGACTTGGATTACCATAGAATAGAGAAGCTGATTCCCATAAATTTGGAATCATTTAAACCTGTCACTATATTTGCTGATCAAACAGGCCTAGGTAAACGATATATTATAGAAGAAGCAAAATACTTGCTTTTACAATTTGGTATCACTGCTCAGGTAGAGGATCGTTTGGAGAATTTAGCGGCCAACAAAAACTTAATTTTAATTTTAGGGGAAACGTTTCGAAATCCGAAGGCTATAGAAAATCAATTAAAAAAAAGTAAATCTAAAATAGTTGTGTTTGATACAAGCTGTGATGACTGGTTTACAGGCGATTTAACTCCAGGAAATATCGCACTAGTACAAGATTTTACTTCAGCTATCTACCAGATTGCGTGGGCATCAGGCCAGTAAACAAATATAAAGGGAATTTTCTGTGGCAGATATCTTCATAGCCTATTCAAGTAAAAATGAATCAATTGCTAAAAAACTACATGATTGTTTGGCGCATCAATGGGACGTGTTTTATGACTACTATACAGTTGGAGATTTTACTAAGTTTATTGAAAAAGAAATCAAAATATCTAAATGCCTGATTGCTATATTTTCAGAACAGTCAAAAGAGAGCCCAATTTTTAGACATGAACTTTCGTTAGCACAGGATTTCGGTATACCTATTTTAGGATTAAAAATAGATGAAAGTAATAACCCTATTGGTTTTCGAAGTATTAGTTACTGTAAGTTTTTAGACTGGGATGGTGAACTTACATATCCAGAGTTAAACGAATTACGAACTAGAATATCAAAAGTAGCATCACCCAAATCAACCCCACAGAGATTAAAGCATATTATCAGCAATAAAATGCGTCTCCCGATTCTCTTTCAATCAGTTTCATCATTCGAAACTCAACTGCCAACACATGAGGCGGTCGAAGCCCTAGATATTTTTAAATTTCCGTCGATCTTGGTTTCTGCATATGATTTGGAAAAAAGAGAAGAATACAATCAAAAAGAATTTATTAAAAATATAGTGGCTTACAAGGAAGGTGGCGGAGTTATATTATTAGATTCAGGTTGCTATGAAAAATATCGAAATAAAAATAAATCTTGGTGTAGAGAAAAATTTCATAATTTAATTAAATCAATACCATACGACTTAATGTTTTGTTTTGATGAATACGACTTAACGAAGGATATACCTGAACTTTCAGCAGAAATTATTGAATCTGTTGCGAAAGACCAAGAACAAACCTCAGTGCCCGTTTTACCTATTATCCATGCAAGAACTAATAAAAATGGGGAATACATATTTGATTCATTACCTGAACTTGTTTTGGAAGTAGCCAAAAGGCTTAGTCCCTCTTTGATTGCAATACCTGAACGAGAGTTAGGTGATGGTTTATTGGAGCGTATTAAAAATATAGTTAAGATTAGGGAGTTATTAAATACTCTTTTTTATTATCAGCCAATTCATATTTTAGGAACTGGAGACCCAATTGTAATTCCATTCTTTATCGCAGCAGGGGCTGACAGTTTTGACGGATTGGAATGGTGTAGAAAAGTGGTGGATAGAGAGCAACATAGACTTCATCACTTCCACCATTTTGATTTATTTGCTTATCAAGCTGAATGTGCTGGCTCATCGGTGGCTAGAGATGCAACAAATCATGAAGATGTCAAATTTATTGCCAAGGCCATCTTTCACAACTTAGATTTTTATACTGATTTCATCTCTAAACTGAGAATTTCAACGGAAAATGGTAATATAAGAGGATTTATAACTGAAAACTTACCTAAGCCAATATGGGATGAGTTAATGAACAAGCTTAATGGAACTCTAAAAATATGAGGACAAATATAGAAAGGCTAAATGATGCAATTCAAGCTATATATCCTGATATCGAGAATGAAGTCCAAACTAATTCTTCGACTTGTGAAATTCGTTTATGGTGGGAATTATCTGCGTGTGTCCTAAGTAGCCAAGTTTCTTATGGTTTAGCAATTGCTATGGCTGATGAAATTACCAAAAGTAATTTACTAATCGAAAAATATCCGGACATGGAATCGTTATATGTGCAACTGAGAAAGCTATTGATTACACCTGTAAAAGTAGACGATAAATACATGCGACATCGCTTTTATGATGTAAAGGCTAAGCAACTCGCAAAATGTAGTGAGTTGGTTTACAGGCATGCAGGTTCATTGCGAAAATTGCTCGATAGTTTTAACAATCACTTTGAAGCGCGGGAATGGCTAGTGAAAAATATGCCGGGGCTAGGACCAAAACAGGCAAGTATGTTTTTACGAAATTCTGGCACAACATATGAGTTAGCAATTCTTGATAGGCATGTGCTCAACTATATGAGTTTGCTTGGTATGTACAACGAGCCAGAAAAAGTTATATCTAGCAAAAAAAAGTACCTACATTACGAGACATTATTAAGCGAATACGCTGACAGTCTGAATTGTAAGATAGGTCTTTTAGACTGGGCAATATGGGTAGTTATGAGAGTTATTGAAAATAAAAAGGAGTTTACCCCGCAATGCGTATAGTTACATTAGTTTCTGGAGGCCTTGATTCTACTTTGGTCGTCAAATTGGCAAAAGATGAAGGTGTCGATATATATCCCTTGTTTGTCGATTACGGTCAAATTGCAAGGGAAACGGAATTAAAATCCTGTGAAGAAGCTCTGGCATCTGTTGGAGTCAATAAATTTGAAGTTGCTGAATTATCTGGTTTTGGCAAACTTATCAAATCAGGGCTGACAGATCCTACTTTAGATATAGTTCAGGATGCATTTACCCCTGGTCGAAACATGCTATTTCTTTTAACGGCCGCGGCGTATGCTTATCAAAATAACGCTGATGCCATATCAATCGGACTGCTTCATGAGTCAACATCTTTATTTCCTGATCAATCCACTGAATTTCTTGAAAAAGCGGAAGAATTAATAGAAGTAACAATGGGCTATAAGATAAGAGTCTTGGCTCCATTAAGGGAATTTATAAAGTCTGATGTTATCGAGTTAGCAAAATTAAAGGGAATAACTAATACATATTCATGCCATACAGGTAATTTAGAACCATGCGGTGAATGTATTGCATGTAATGAATTTGAAATGGAGGTATAGGGATGGGAGGCAGTTCATCAGGATCTTGGAGTAGGCTTGGCAATGTCAGAGCGCTCGAAGAGAAAGCAAAATTAGCGCTTCAGCCTAAAAAGAAAAATGTATTCATTAGCTTTTCTTCTGAAGATATGAACGAAGTAAACTTACTTCGAGGCCAAGCAAAAAATGAAAATAGTGATATAGAATTTAACGATCACTCCGTTAAGACTGCATACAATAGTGAAGTAGCCGAGTACATAAAACGGAAAATCACAGAGCGTATTAACAGAACTTCAACTACTGTTGTTTACCTGACTGAAAACACGTCGAAGAGCCAATGGGTTAGGTGGGAAGTTGAAAAAAGCCATGCTCTCGGAAAGAAAGTAATTGCAGTCCATAAAGGCGATAAATTTAATGGGATTATTCCTAGCTGGCTTAACGCATCAAAAATAGTCTCCTGGTCAAATTTATCAAACGCTCTAGATTGAGGAAAACAAGTATATGGATCAAAAAATTTGCTTTGTCGTAATGGGGTTTGGCGAAAAGACAGACTACGAGTTAGGTAAGACTTTTGACCTGGATGCAACTTTTGAAGCTATCATTAAGCCAGCAGTAGAAGAGGCTGGATTGAAGTGTGTGCGCGCTGATGAAATATTGCATTCAGGTATTATTGATACAGAAATGTATATGATGCTCTATCAAGCTGATTTAGTTATAGCTGACATTACCACCGGAAATGTTAATGCTGTATATGAGCTGGGAGTGAGGCACGCTTTAAGGCCAAGTTCAACAATAATAATGAAAGAACAAGACGGAAAGTTTTCATTTGATTTAGATCATACCAGTACATTTCCGTATAAACATTTGGGTCCGGATATCGGCTCAAGAGAAGCTAAACGCGCTAGCGGGGCATTAAAAAATTTAATTTTGACTGCCGTTAATGATCAGCAAAAAATTGATAGCCCAGTGTATACATACCTTCCAACTCTTAAGTATCCCATGCTATCAGAGCTGGAATTTCAAGAAAAAGTCGAAGAGCTAGAAGAAGAAAGTGATCGCCTACATTTACTTCTAGAATCGGGTAAGAAAGCATTAAATGATAGTGATTTTAGTTCGGCAATAACCTTTTATAAGGCAGCGGCTGAAATGGTGCCTCAAGACTCAAGTATACTACAAAAGTTAGTATTAGCTACATACAAGTCAGAAATACCTACAAAAGAAAAAGCTTTAGAGAATGCCTTGGGCGTGGTTCAACCATTAACTCCTTATCAATCTAATGATCCTGAAACATGTGGTTTAACAGGAGCAATCCATAAAAGGTTATGGCAAATCCGCTGTAATATTAATGATTTGGAGTTGGCAATAAAGCAATATGGTAGAGGGTTTGAAATTAGACGAGACTATTATAACGGAGAAAATTATGCGGCATGCCTAGATATGCTCGCTGAGTACAGCGATGATTCAAACGAAATTATATACAACAGGATTAGAGCTCACAAAGTTAGACTGACAATAATAGAGTCGTTAGAAAAAGTAGTTGCAGACCATGAGAGTTTTAATGAAAGAAGTGATCGGAAATGGATTTTAGCGAGTTTATCCAACTGTTACTTAGCTGTAGGCAATAACGAAAAAGCCGAAGTTTATGAACTGCGCTTTTTAGCAGAAGAGCTTGCTGATTGGGAACAAAAAACCTTTGTTGAAGGACAAATTGTTGCTAAAGAAGCATTTGAAAAATTACAGGCCTTGAAAAGCTGGTAGCGTATTGTATTAGCTTATGAGTTTTAATAACTACCTTTGGGTAAAATTAAAAAAGGAAACTCAGTCTGTCCACGTGGTTAGTGTGGACGAAGTGAATATTAACTGTATTAGCTCAGACTTGATCTGACAGTTACCCGTTTTTTAATCAGTGACTGTCAGTTTAGATTTGAGCTAAATTCTTTTCAGCCCAAATTCGTTTCCCATCTAATAATGT